>Ga0210384_10000955_pt1 | contig 41413 bp, 74 predicted proteins | sample IncBWH2MmetaG_FD_160574 | JGI IMG/M metagenome (GOLD analysis project Ga0210384, IMG submission 160574) | Forest soil microbial communities from Barre Woods Harvard Forest LTER site, Petersham, Massachusetts, United States - Inc-BW-H-2-M | ecosystem: Environmental > Terrestrial > Soil >... | reverse complement strand
AGCTCGCTGATCGGCACGTCGAAATGCGTGGCCATGAGCTTGATCAGGAACAGGTCGTAGTCGGGCTTGTAGCGCTCGTCCACGCTGTTCGTCTCCACGGCCTTCATGCCGGGGGCCAGCAGCTTGAGGCGGTGACGGCGCGCGATGTCCCCGCTCATCTCGTCGTTGAACGCCTCCTCCCACATGCGGCGCTCGGACGGGTCCATGTCGACCTCACCGGCCGCCGACTCGATCCACGCCTGCGGGATCACCCCATCGTCGTACTCGGATAGCATCCATCCCTGGCGCTTGAGGTAGAGCCGCGCGGAGATCAGCGCCTGCTCCGTGGCCGAGAAGCCATACATCGACTTCACCCGATTGCAGCGCCGGATGTAGTAGAGCTGGTCGAGCCGGTAGGCGTTCGGGATCTCGATCACGCCGTTGTCGTGCTTCATGTACGTGGCCGTGTGCTCCCCGCGCGGAAGCCCATACAGGATCTGCTGGTAGGCCGGGAACGGGGCTGCGGGTTTGCCGCCGCGCGCGTCGCGCAGTGGCTTCATCGTCGCGCCGTCGATCAGGTCCAGCGAGTAGAGGTCACCGCCGTACGTCTTCTGGGGAAAGATCACCCAGGCGTCCACGGTCAGGTACTCCTCCAGCGCGGCATACACCCACTCGTTCCAGGAATAGTCCTGATTCTTGCCGGGGAACCGCCAGAACTCCGTGGCCTTCTGAATGTCGGAGGAGTACTCCTTCGTCAGGTTGGCGATGATGTCCTGCGTCGGCTTGCCGGGGTTCTTGGCCGCCTCAATGTTCACGGCCTCCGGGTCGATCGTGAAGGCCCAGTCGCGGGCCACGATCTCCTTCTGCCGCTTGCTGATGCAGCGCCGGATCAGGTCGATGTTCTCCGAGGCGTCCCGCAGAGTCGCGAAGGGGACGTGCGGCGACGGCAGCAGGTCCAGGTTCCAGGCGACCGGGTACTCCATGTACCTCGGGTCGGTCCGGCCGTCCGGGCGCGGCGGGTCGAGCGGGGAGGGGATGAACGGCTGATTCGGACCGAAGGTGGCCATGTTCCGGGGATCACGGGGGAGCGCGGTGTACGGGTACCGGGCCCGGTCCAGGGCCGTGAACTGGTTGATCAGGTTGTTGACCGCCTGGACGCCGTCCTGCACGGAAGCCTGCTGCACATGTACGTTGAGCGCCTTCTCATCGGGCGTTGGCCTCCGCCGGAGCAGATCCCTGATGGCCATCGCGTCCTCCAGGCAGCACGGTGATTCCGCGCTCTCGCAGTAGTTGATGCATAAAGCTCTGCACGTGGCCGACCTCCAGCAGAAGCCGGGTCAGGCCCTGCGTCAGAGCGTCCACCATGTCGTCGTGGGCCGCGTTCGGAAATGAGGCGCACTGGTCAACGAACGCGGAGATCCATGGTGCGATGGTAGGGGACGGCAGCCAGATGTTGCCCGCCTCCACGAACGGAGCGATGGCGAAGGTGCGCGCCAGCTTGGAGTCCTTCGGGGTGTAGGCGACGATCCCGCCCAGCTTCTGCTTGAGGATCGAGATCACGGCCGGGCCGTTCGCCTTGTCCTCCACCAGCTTGAGCCGGGCCTGCGGCCACTTGGCCGACAGAGCCACCATGGCATCGCAGGTGGCCACCACGTCCATCTGCTCGTAGATCAGGTCCAGCACGGTGATCTCTGCGTCGTTCTGCTGGAGCACCATGCCGCAGACGAAGTCGGAGCCCTTGTCGTCCTTGAAGGACATGTCCCAGCTCTGGATCACCCGGCCGCCCCGGAAGGTGCGGTACGAGCCGTCCTGGAGCTTGCGGGCGCGGGGCAGGTCGTAGTACTGCCACCACTTGCGCAGCAGGATGTTGCCCTGCTCGGGCGAGGGGCGCTGCTGGTAGAGCGCGGTCCAGTCGCGCGAACCGACCTCAAGCCGCCGCTTTTCCCAGTCGGCGGCGGTGCGCCCGCGCGCCGAGACCATCCATTCGCCGGGCTCGCGGCCCAGGGAGTCCGGGATGGCGTTCGGCAGCGGGTTGCCGAAGTCGTCCAGGATGTTCTCCGCCTGCGCCGGGATGTTGATCACGGTCCAGTAGTCCAGGCGGGGCTCCAGCTTGCCCTGCTCCAGCAGCCAGCCCGACAGGTCGTCCTCATGCCAGCGCGTCTGAATGACGATAACAATGGCGTTCGGGCCCAGGCGGGTGACGGCGGACGAGGTCCAGAAGTTCTTGGCCTGCTGGCGCACGATCTCGGAGTCAGCCTCGGAGCGGTTCTTGACCGGGTCGTCCACGATCAGTACATCGACCGGGCGGCCGGTGAGAGCGCCGTCGATGCCGACGCAGTAGACGCCGCCGCGCTGGTCGTCAAGCTGCCAGCGCCCCGCCGACTTGGAACCGGTCCGCAGCCGCATACCCAGGTCGATCTGGCCATCCGTGCCGTCGAAGTTGTTGATGTCGTTGCGGATGTCCCGGCCCCAGCGCTCAGCGGTCGACTTATCGTACGAGACGATGCCGATACGGAGGTCCTTGTTCTTGCGCAGGAGCCACAGGGGGAAGTAGTGGCTCACCCGCTCCGACTTGCCCTCCTGCGGCGGCATGAAGACCATCAGATGCGGTTGTTCCCCATCCTCCGAACGCTGGACTACATCCACCAAAGCCTGGTCGATCAGCTCCAGGGCCGGGGTCTGGCGCGTTGCCGGGTTGAGCGCGATGGCGAGGTCCCCCGGCGCGGGGTACTCGTCGGGCGCGTCGAGCTGGTTTGCGACGCCACTCCAGATGTCCGACACGCGCGCTCACCCCCCTGACGACGGCTGCGAGGATCTTGAGGACAGTAAACACGCCCAGGAAGACAAGGGCGAGAGCCAGTCCGGCCTCGCCCCCGGTCTCCGCCAGGAACCACCACAGTCCAGAGTGCATCAGTAGCTCTGCGCTCCCTGCCAGTGTGCCCATGCGGCACAGGCCCCGCCGTACACCGAGTCGACGTACGACTTCATCCAACGGAGCTGCGTGGTCGGGTTAGTCGCCCAGTCAGCGCCCGCGCTGGCCATCTTGTTGCCCGGCAGCGCCTGCGGCAGGCCGTACGCGCCCGATGACGGATTGGTGGCCCTCGGATCCCAGCCGGACTCGTTCTGGATGATGTTCGCCGCGCAGGAGTACTGCGAGCCGAAGATCCCCTGAGCGATGCCCTGGATACCGCCGAGCGTCACGATCGGCGGAATGACCGGCGCGGAGGTGTTCTTCGGCGGGGCCTGGACGGCGGCGTGCACACCACCGGAGGGCCGCATCCCCCCGAGCGGGTGCCAAGAGCCACCGGCCCAGCGTGAGGCCAGCGACTGCTCCGCCACGCCGCCGTTCGGCCGGTGCGTGGAAGTGTCGATGATCATTCCGCCGCCGACGTAGATGGCGACATGGTCGGCGTACCCGGCGTTGTAGCCGAAGGCGATCAGGTCCCCCACATGTAGCGCCGACAGCGAGACGTGCGGCAGGCCCTTCCACTGCTCGTCGGCGGTACGCGGGATCGAGATCCCGGCGTGCAGGTACGCCTGCGAGGTCAGGCCGGAGCAGTCGAACGCGGCCGGGCCGTTACCGCCGTACAGGTACGGCTTGCCGATCTGGGCCTTCGCGAACGCAACCGCAGCCTGCGCGGCGCTCGTCCCCGAAGTAGTGCCCCCCGCCGCGTTGCCTGCGGCGGGGTGCACCGTCACATCGGGCGAGTCGGCGGCGCGGTGCGAACCGGTGCCGGGGTGAACGACGAGAACCTGACCGGGGAAGATCAGGTTCGGGTTGGAGCCCACTACCGACTTGTTGTCCTGGTAGAGCTGCTGCCACGTCTCGCTGTACTTCGGAGCGATCTTGGAGAGCCAGTCCCCAGGCTGGACAGTTACGTCGACTGCGGCGGTCATCTGCTGTCTTCCCGGCCCGCCTCAGCCAGATGCTCCGGCGCGAGAGGGCCTTTCGGGTGGTGGTGTCGGCAGACCCGGACCGTGGTCCCGTCCTGCCGCTTGGCTTCATGGCGACCGAGTCTCCAGCAGCCATGCATCTGGCAGTTCCACTTGCGCAACCCAAGAAGCGTAGCCCCAAGCATCGCCACAGTCGGCAGGAAGCTGCCGAAGCCGGACCACATGCCGTACCAGGGGCCGCTGTTTCCCAGGCCGAAGACGCGGTAGAGCAGGTCACCCATCGGACTCCTCCTCGGGTATCGGGCTCAGCGGTGTCCCCATCGCCGGAATGGGCCGGGGCGTCATGCGGCTGCCCAAGCAGTCCTTCATGGATCCTCCCGCGTTCAGGTACACCTTGTGCAGCGCCAGGCGCGGCTTGGCTGGGCCTTCGGCCGGAAAGAGCGGCAGGATCATGTTCACGGGCACGATGCGCTGGCACTCAGGACAGAAGCCCTCGCGCTCCCACTCAACCGCCATCCATGTCCCCCTGAGGCGCGGCGCAGAACTTGACCCAGTCATCGCGGGTCATCTCCCACTCGCGGGGGCGGCCGTAGATCATCAGGCAGATGTAGCGAAAGAACCACTTGATCAGCCACTCGCGCATCTCGCCTCACTTCATGATCTTGACGGGGGCCGGTGGCCGCATCCACTTGTCCAACTGCTTCACGGGGATGATCTTGTAGCTGGAGGTCGCCGTCCAGAAAATCTCGCAGATCGGGATCTCGTCGCCCTCCATCCACACCTTGACCTCGTTCGGGCGGCAGGTAGGGCACGTGGAGACGAACCACGTGCCCTCGTTGTACTCGCTTGTGGCCGGGCGGCGCTTCGGTGCGTGCATCCACGCCAGCGCGACCGCGAAGGCCCGCAGATCCCGTTCGGCGCTCACTTGATCTCTCCTGCCGGGGCCTTGATGGTGACCGTGGCTTTATCTCCACGCGTCAGCCGAATCGTCTGCTGGCCCGCTGCGATCGTCACGCAGCCGCACTCGTCGTAGCTGACCACCACTGCTGTCGCCCAGATGACGGTTTCGGGCGGCCTCTCGCGTCGCCACTTCACTAGCTGTCCCCCTTGTCGCCCAGCCACACGACCAGTCCCACGATGATCACGGCTATGCCGACAATGATCAGTCCGACGGGATCGCTCATCTCCAGTGCCTTCCGCAGTAGAACCCCCACAGCCACACCGCGCCGCCCATGGCGACGCCCAGGATCACATCGGCCGTCACCGCTTGCCACCCCGGAACACCAGGAAGCACAGCAGCGCGGCGAAAACCAGGATCATCGCGGCCACGGCTACGAAGCCGCCGATGTCAGACCAGATCACGGGGTACCTCGCCGGTCCCGTTGCACATCCAGCAGGCGGGACAGCACGCTGCGGAGCAGTCCGGGCCGCAGCCGCCGTACCCCCCGCACTCGGGACATTCCTTCATCACCGGGGGCTCGGGATCGGTCGGCTGCGTGTAGTGGCCCCACATCAGCGGTTCCTCCGCTCAGCGTCCCTGATCGTCTTCGTGACCTTCCTGGCCGCCGCCGCCGTCCACAGATCGGCCACGATCCGCAGGACCAGCGCCAGAAGCATCGCGCCCAGGATCACCACCACGAACACAGCTCCGCCCATCACTCCTCATCGCCTCTCAGGTACTTCTCGAACTTCTGGGCCACGACGATCGTCTGGTCGGACCCAGACCTGGTATGTCCCGCCAGCTCTACCGCCAGCCGCAGAGCGAGCCTGCGGGTCTTCGCGGCTTTGCCCGTGTGCCGCTTCGCTTCTTCGATCGAATCGGCGAGTTCCTGGAACTTGCCGACTGGCAGCACCACCGTCAGGCTGTACGGCGTCTCATTGCGTTCCACTGCCTTGGCCTTCACGACTCCTCCTGCTCGAACGTCAGGGTGTACTTGCCGCCGAGCACGAAGTGCTCCGCCACGGCCTCGGTCACTGCCATCTGGAAGTTGACCCACGGAGTCGCCTGAGACCAGGCGAGGTTCTCGGGACAGTGGTTCGCCGAGAAGGAAAGCTTGACGTTGGTCGGCCCCGCCGCCACGTACCTCGTCTCCTCCTTGCCGGACAGGAACACCTTCGCTGTGATCACTTCTTGCCTTTCGTCACGGGACTGCCGCAAGCGCCACAGAACCCCTTGAGTACCCGGCCCGCAGGATGCGGGCACGGGCGGTCGACGTAGCTGACCTCCTCGACGGTGCCGCCGGTGACCAAGTTCTGGCCGTCCCGCTTCTCGCGGATGCCGTTCTTGATCCCGATGGAGTAGCCCTTATCGCGCCGATCCACGGTGATCGTGCCGTCGGCGTTGTACCTGGCGGAGCGGACCACCTCCGGCATCGGCTCGGTGTCGAACGACAGCACCCTTGCGTCGTTCGACGTGGCCGCCGTCGCCTCCCACGGATCGGAATCCGGGACGGTCCGCACCGAGTCGACCGCCGCCTGCACCGAGGCCCGCAGAGGTCCCTGCGGCCCGATCAGCTCCAGCACCTGGAACCCGGCCCGGATCACGTCCGCCAGCCGCACGTCCAGCCGCTCCATCGCCTCCACCTGCTCGGTGGACAGGTACACCGTCGTCGTCTTAGCCATGCCCCGAAATGTACCACACATACACGCCTAGTCCACGTGTACGCCTGACCTATTCCGAATGGGTTCCACATGGCATGTGGGATGCACATGTGCCTACTGCGGAATTTTTTGGGCGGGGAAATTCGCGCGGAAGCCAAGCCCAGCCCATCGCCGGAGTCCCGTCGGGAAGCCCGTCGGGGACGGCCGGGAGGGCTACCGGGCGGGCCCTCCGGGCGGCGGCAGTTCCCCCAGTGGGGAGGTCCCGACGTGGGCTCTCAGCCGCCTGGCGACCTCCCGCTGCGCGGCGGCCAGGGGAGCACCATCCAAGCCAGCGGCCCGCAGTGCAGCGGCCACGGTGGCACTCAACAAGGCCACCTGCGCTTCCTGTACGCGCACCCTCCTATCATCTAGGCCCAGCTTGTTGATGCTGGTCAGGACCCTGGCGCACTGGTCTAGCAGGTGGGTGTACACAGTCAGCTCGGCGCGGGTCTGCTCACTGTCAGTGCGGTACCGCAGCTCATCCAGTGCCTGCACCTTGCGGCCCAGCACATCCTTGATCCAAACCATCTCCGCAGCCACGCCCAGCAGCGCGTCAAAAGGATCTCCAATAGGTACATGCTCGCCGCGCGCAATGAGTCGATTCGCCTCGCGATTGGCGGCCTCTCGTGCCTTGCGCAGGGCTTCGCGTTCCTGGGCTTTGCGCTTGACCTGTCCGGCTGCGCCTCCGTGTGTCCAGCACACTGTTCCGCCCTTGAGTGCGTGCTTCTCGCAGGGCTTGCCTGTTCTCTTGCCGTGTCCGGTGCACAGCCTCTTGCACTTCTCTCCGGCCCCGGCCCGGTAGGCGCGGCATGTGAGGCAGAGCGACATCGCCTCACGCTGCCTTGTGCTGGTCTGTGGGACGTACCCCGGTAGTGCCGTACCAGTGGCCTTCCAGTAGGGCGATGACGGCTGTGTGGGAGCGCCAGACGGGGTCTTTCTGTTCCGGGGCGGCGGGTTCGGGGTCGGGCGTCTGACCTTCGGTTTCCATGATCTCTCCAGATTGGTTTGGTCAAGTCTTGGCAAAGCCACGCCGATACGGGTTGACACGCTGCCCACGCACGCGTAGGCCAGGGAGTGCAGGACAGCGTAACCGCTACTTGATCACTTCACCCCACCCGCCAGCGATGGCAGGGCAGCACTCCCGCCGAGGATGGCGGGGCGACCCGACCAACAGGGACGCGTACCGACAGACGACACACGCTGTCCGGCGCATCGCATGGGAGGAACCTCCCCATGAGCGGACTACGTCCGACGGCTGAAAGGGTGATCCGGTCTACGTCCTGGCGACGTTGTAATGATCTTGATTCCGGCACTCCCCCAACGATCAATGCCCTGCCACGGACTGACGGAAGGTCCCGGCACTAGACAGCGGCCCGGTAGTCGGCCGTGTATCTAGCACCCATCTTGCGCGCGTAGTACGGGACTTGGTCATGCGTGCCGGATCTCCCGGCACGTTTGATCATGGAGATGATCATCATGGGTAAGGTTATCCACCTCAATGCCAGGTCAGGCCGCAAGGCCGGGTGGTGGGAGTACCGCGATGTGATCGCAGCGGGCAAGCCTTTCCGTACATGCGGCGCACTCAGCGGTGGCCCCGTCACTGCCGATGACTTCCCGCTGACCTTCGGTCGGCTGGACAGCAAGTACGCCGTCCCGCTCATGTTCGCCGTGTACGTGATCTGGTCATACGAGACGCCTATCGCATGGCTATCCCACTACTCGGACGCCGACGTTTGGTACGTGCCGGATGAGCACTACAGCGCGACCACGACCGCTCACCAAAACAAGATCCACGTAGCCATCGCAGAGCACGTCAAGCTCTGGGGCGGAAGGGTGGTCCGGTGAGCCGCTGGAAAGCCGCGCTGCTGACTCTGGTCATCGCGGCAGCGTTCGGCATCGGGATGCTGACCGGGGCGACCGGTCAGCGGCACGCCGACCAACCGAAGTACGCGCCGTCCGTCACCAGCTACAACGATGGATTTGTGGACGGTCACTGCGATGCGACCACAACCACGGCCCCGGAGTTTGCGCAGTGCCGCGCCAACTTCAACTCAAACTAGGTGGTGATCCCGCATCTAAGCGGCGTACGGGTGCAACTCCCGTACCCCGCTTAGGGGTTAGATCACAGAGAGGTAAGATCATGAGCGTTGCAGGCAAGGAAGCTGTGACGCGTGTCTCCTGCGCCGCATGGGTGGCGACGCGCCCGGCGACTATGAGTGCGACTGCGAACGCCAGACGTTCTCCACTCAGGAGTGTGAAGGGTGCGGCTCATGGCCCCACGGTGAGCGGCACGCGATGACCATTCGGATCTGATCACACGCACGGCACTCCGCATCCCGACTGCCATCGGCACTCTGCGTCCCGTAACGGTGATCTTGAAAGGCTCCCTGCCCGCGTAGGCGGCATCGGCTCATGACCGGCAGGGAGCGCGTCCCATCCATCCCCTGACTAGCGAGGTAGTCATGTCCGTTGAATTGATCAAGGTCTACGCACACCTGGTAGCGGTGCGCGGAGAGGATGCCGACGGAGAGCAGTTCGAGGAGCTTGCGTTCGTCGCGTCCATTCACCGCGACGCTCCGTCCATGCGGGAGGTGGCGGGGCAGGTGCCGTTCTTCCTGCTTGACGCCTACTTGCTTGACGGCTTGCAGGTGCGCACGGGCGTGTCGCTTGCCGAGGCACAGCGATGATGCGTACGCGTCATCGGCACATCATGCTCGGTTGGGGTGCCAGGGTTTTCCTGGCACTCGCCGAGCGTGCGATGAGAGAGAAGTGACCATCGTGAGAGAGAGCGACTACGTACGACCGGCCGGACTTCCCGCCGTCATCACGGACGTTGACGGTCGGGTGTGGTCATGGTGGAAGGGCGCGCTGTACCGCACGCCCCGCCCCGATCTGTACCCCGTCAACGAATGGCGGGACGAGGTCGGACAGTCGGCCGTGCCGCATCACATGATCAATGTGCATTTTGATCATGACCCCATGATCCAAGACCGGAAGGACGATCATGCGTGAGGCTGTGAGCCCGGGCGCAACAAGCGGGTACACCTGGTGCGCCTGCCGCGACTGCATGGAGCTGGGCATCAGCTCAGACCAGCGCAAGCAGGAACTCTGCGCCGGGCCACGGGAAGCATGAGCACCGAGGCTGACCCGCTTTGATCACGACCGGCCCCGGCCGGTCCTGGTCATGGATGGTCATCCGACCAACCACTCAGAGAGGAAAGATCATGTCCGCAGAGACGTTGCAGTGGCTCAGTCAGAACACGCTGATTGGCTTCACCGACAAGCGGGGGCAGGCGTGGCACCACAGGCAGGGTCACAGCAACAGCTACCCCGGCGCGGTCCCGCTGGAGCGGGTGGAATCACTGTTCGACTTCACCGTTGACCCCCAGACTATCTACGTGATGGACCCGGCCGCGCCGCTCGGGTTCGCCGAGGTCCCCAACCGGCAGGCTTGGGTGTCCAGCCGGACGGCGGAGGTGCTGGGCATCTTCACCAACGGCTACAAGGGTCACCAGTACTCGCAGTGGCTCGTGGAGAACGTGGCCATGATCCTGCATGGTGGCTTGGCCGTCGGGTCGGCCGGACTACTCCGGGGTGGCCGCCAGGCATGGGTGTCCGTGGAGGTCCCGGAGAACTTCACCACCCCGGAGGGCGTTGCGTTCCGGCCCAACCTCATGGCCGCGACGAGCTTTGACGGGTCACTGGCCACCACGTACAAGCGCGTCGTGACCAACGTGGTGTGCGACAACACCATGGCGGCGGCGCTGCGAGAGAGCGGGCAGCAGTTCAAGGTGCGCCACTCCGCCAACAGCCTGACCAAGATCGGAGAGGCGCGTGACGCGCTGGCGCTGATCGAGCAGGACAGTGAGACGTTCGCTGCGGAGGTGGCGGCGCTCACCGCAGTGACCATCACCCGGCCGCAGTGGATCAAGATCCGGAACGAGATCCTCGCCCCCATGCCCGAGAGGGGCAAGACGGGGCGGGGTCAGACCATGGCCACGACCAAGCGGGACGAGCTGGAGCGACTGTGGACACAGGATCTGCGCGTCGCCCCGTGGTCCGGCACGGCATTCGGCGTGCTCCAGGCGGACAACACGTACCGCCAGCACGTGCAGAGCGTCAAGGGTGCTGAGCGCACCGAGCGCAACATGATCAACGCGATCGAGGGGACCACGGTCAACGCCGACCGCGACACCATGTCCCGCGTGCTGGAGCTGGTGGGCAAGTGAGCTGAGAGAGCCATCGGGTCCCCGTCTCGTACGGGGGCCCTCTTGGTCCGTCAGCGACTCAGAGAGGTGATCAAAATGGGCCGTCACCGGTCCCGTTCCTACCGGCTACTGTGGACGGCCCTGCTGGTCGCCTCAGCCGCTTTCGGTCTCTACTGGACCCTTCGGTCCGGTGGCCACCCTGCCGCCCTGCACGCGCTCACGCAGCACGCGCCGAGCGGGCTTCCCGTCCAACCGCCCCGGCGGCCGCTGCACCTCGTGCAGCCGCCGCTGTACACGGTGCGGCCGGGCGACAATCTGTGGTCCATCGCGCTGCGGCACCACGTGCCTGGCGGGTGGCCCGCTCTGTACCGGCTCAACCACTGGACCGTGGGGAGCAACCCGAACCTGATCTTTCCGGGTCAGGTTCTGCATCTGTGAGGTGATCATGAGCGCCAACGAACATGTCGTGGTCCTGGTCTGGATCGGACACGACGGCGGCCTGTACGCGAAGGCGGGCAACGGCCCGACGCGCGTGCGGGCCGTCTACGCCTGCCGCGCTTTCGCGCGCGGCGCTGGACTCAAGCCTGAGTCCTACACGATCCGCTACGTCGGGTCGCGTGAGTCCCTGTTCCGGTCGGCGCAGGACCCGCTTGACCCGTCCCTGACCGATCTCGACTACTGGCCCGACGCTGACGAAAGTGAGGTGAACGATGAACGACACGACTGCGAGGCGGGCGAGCGAGGAGACGGGCCCGAGCGGAGCTGATCTGCTGGACGAGACCCGCGCCTACCTGGCGCGGTTCGTCCGCTTCCCGAGCGACGCTGCGGCCGACACCGCAGCGCTCTGGGCGGCGCACACGCACGCGACCGACCACGGCCGGATGCTGGTATTCGACTCCACGCCACGATTGGCCGTGCTGGGCGACGTGGCCGGTTGCGGCAAGACCCTGTTGCTCACGCTGCTGGAGAACCTGACGGCGCGCGGCATCCTGGTGAGCCAGCCGACCGCGCCGTCCCTGGTCACCCTGATCAGGGACGAGCACGCAACGTTGATCATTGACGAGATCGACCTACTGTTCGGTCCCGGAAATGGCCAGCGGGATACGCGCACCCTGCTCAACTCGGGGTACAAGCGGTCGGGAAAGACGGCGCGGGCCAACGGCGTGATCCACACCTTCGCGCCGGTAGCCCTCGCCGGTCTCGCGAGCAACTTCTGTGCGAACCGGCATCTGGCACCGACCCGCGAGCGGGCGATCTTGCTCCGTATGCGCAAGCAAGAGACCAGAACCACGGACGAGTACCAGCAGCGGCTGCACGAAGGTCTCGGGTGGGCGCTGCGGGACGCGCTTGCCACGTGGGGCCAGGCGAACGCCATGGACCTCGGCACGGCGTGGCCGGACATGCCGGAAGGTGTGGCCAACCGCGCGAAGGAGATATGGGAGCCGCTGTTCTGTGTCGCCGCCGTAGCGGGTGGCGATTGGCCGGACCGTGTGAGCCGCGCGTGCCAGGCGCTCGTTCTGGGCGACGGCAGCGATGCAGACCCCGAGCCGTCCCCGCGTCAGCGCCTGCTGGCGGACCTGGGGGCATTCGACTGGGGCAACGGCAGCGCACCGACCGTGCGCCTGCTGGAGTGGCTGTTCGGCCTGCCGGGCGCGCCGTGGCGGGCACTGTGGCCTAACGCTGGCGCAGCGCCGCGCGAGTTGGCCGCCATGCTCTCCGGTGTCGCACGTCCCACGAAGGTGTGGGCGGACGGCAAGTCGCAGCAGGGCTACAAGCGGGCCGATTTCGGCACGTACCTTCCGGATGCCCTTCCGGAGGAAACCACGTCTGACCAGCGGCCTTCCGGACTTCCGGACGATTCGCTCGCTCAGGAAGGGAAGTGATCAAGATGGACGAGGACGAGTTTGTAGCCGACGTGGGCGGCGTGATCTTCGCGCTCATGTTCCTGCTGGCGCTGGTCGGCAAGCTGCTCGGCGCGTACCGCAAGTGAGCAGGTTCGAACCGGGCCCGGGCCAGCACGCCGCGCAGTGCGGCCCCGAGCGCGGGATGCTGATCTGCTACTGCGACTGTGGGCTGTGCATGGATGAGCAAGGCCGCTGCATCTGCGAGGGCTGCGGTGCCTGGCACTCACATGGCCAGAAAGAGGTCAAGTCTCGTGGGGCCGACGGGCCCGGGAACGCGAGGGAGACTAAGCCCTCAGGTTAACCCCGGGCCCGGCCGGTGGAGGCCCCCTCCAGCACCGCTACGGCGGCTTCCGGCCTTGCTCCGCGCCCCTCGGCTAGTCGAGCCTACTCACGCGGCATGACTGGCATCCTAACGCCCCCGGCTTCGGCCGGGGGCCCTTTTTTCATGCCCCGAACAGCTTCCGTGCTGCGGCCGCCCGTTCGGCTTTCTGTGCGGCCTCTGCCTGCTGACCTGCCGCCTTGACCAACGATTCCTCGCGGGTCAGCCCGCAGGTGGGATGCGGGCACGGGGTGTGCTGCCAGTGCAGCATCCGGATGTTGGAGCACACGCACGTGTAGGCGTTCGGCTTGCGAAGGAGATGGGAGCCGCAGTGCGGCGCGCGGGAACGCTCGGTGCGGGCGACGATGAGCGCCCGCAGGTGCCGGGCACGGTAGTCCACGTCATCCATCATCATCTTGTAGCAGAGCCTGCCCCGCGCCACCTGGTCCGGGTACACATGCGTCAACTCAGGAACCCCTTCACGAACTTCTGCGCTTCCCAGTCGGATGCGCTGGCGGTGTGCGCCCCGCCGTGGCCACGGTGGTGGAACTGGCAGAGAACCATCAGGTTCTCCTCGCTCTCGATCCACGCGCCGACCTGCGATGGATCGGTGACCCCGGGGTACTGGAGCTCAAGCATCTGCACGTCCTCCGGGAAGAGGATGAACATGTTCTGCAACGCCCACTCGACGTGCGAGTGGTGGACTTCCAGCGGCAGATCGAGAGTGCACTCGCTGTAGTCGCCGCGCGCCTTGCCGACGGCGCACAGGTAAAGCGCCGGGTCTTTCTTGATCTTGCGGTGGAAGGCGTTGAAGTCGGCGTAGTGCGGGTCACCCTCGCGAGTCCCGTGAGCGGGGTAGTGCTCGGTGTACCGGCTGCTCTTGATCTGCGCGTGGGCGGGGGTGATCTTGTCGTCTGCCATCTCTGCCTCCTGCGGCACGGACTACGGGATTGGCCAGGGGGGCGTCTGCGGTGCGGGGACCCCGGCATACGTCGCAGCACACCAGGCGTGCGCCCCACTTGCCGTAGCGGCGCAGTATGGGCCAGGAAGCGGCACTGTGGCCGCAGTGCTCGCACTCGCCCGCTATGCGCAGGCGTGCACCGCGACGCTTGGTCCCCTTAGGCATCCCGGCCCCTTCCGTTTGTGCTCGGACACAGAGCAGCGCCGGTAGCCTGCGTGACCGACCGGCGCTGCCTATTCTGTTATCTGTTATCCCAACTGCCTTAGGTAGCTGGGGGTTTGTAGGCTGGCCATTCACCTGGAATCCATGCTCCGGGACCAGCGAGAGGCGTGTTCATGAAACGCTCGGCCCACGGCTGGTGCGGGCATCCCATGTACAGCACCAGATCGTACAGGTTGATAACCGTTCCGCTACCCAGCACGGTCGGGTGGGTGCCGTCGCACTTGAGTAGGGAGACTGTCATGGCTTGAGTCCTGCCAGGTCCATGGGGGTCACGAAGCCGTCCCAGCGGTCGTCCTTGAACAGCCGGTAGGGCTCGTAGCACCAGTCGACCGCTTGTGAGCAGATCATGTGCTTGGAGGTCTCGATGTACGACCGCAGGCCGGGCGCGGGAATGTGCAGCGCGTGGGCCGTGATGGCCAGATAGTCCAGATCTGAGTAGGGCGTACGCAATTCGGCCAGCATGTTCGCATGGAGGACGATCTTGCTGCGCATCGTGTCGGTCAGGTCGGGGAACCAGCCGCTGGACCACAGAAGCTCGGGCCGGTGCAGGTACGGGTTGGGGGTCTTCCGCGCGCCGCCCGGCCGGGCCTCCACGATCATGCCGTCGCCCACGTAGATGAACGCGTGGCCGTAGCGGGTGGCACCCTCGGGAACCTTGCGGTCCTCCAGCAGGCGCAGCAGGCGTTCCCCGGCGCGGACACCCTTGCCGACGTTGCCGCCCATGGCTACCAGGCCGAAGTCTCCGAGCAGTAGCTCAGTCATTCATCATCTCCAGGCTGCCTATGTACCGTCCGCCGTAGGTCTCGGCCACAGAAACGCCGATCGCTTGGGACAGCTCCGTGAACGGCTTTCCTGCGTCGCCTCGAGGGATCTTCATGGCCAGGTAGTCGCCGCACCTGGTGCAGGTGAAGTCGAGAGTGAAGTTGAGTTGGGGCATTCGCACCCAGCGGTGGCCAGCGCAGTCACTCATACCGGCCGTCCGATCTCGTCCGGCGTCCACCTGACGGCAGCACCCTTCATCCTGGGGTCGCGCTGGCCAACGATGCGCTCGTAGCACGGAAGTTTCTTACCGACGTGCTTGTACGCGAGGATCGGCAGTGCGTCCACCCAAGCCGCCCACTTGAACAGCGTGTTCCAACTGGTGCGGGTGACGAACGACGCGGGGGACAGTTTGCACTGCAAGAACAGGAGCTGACCCTGCTTAATGGCGATCAGGTCCACGACGGTTTTGGAGCCCGCCGACCGGACGACCTCGTAGCCGCAGGCGCGAAGATCATCCCGAACGTCGTGCTCGAACCGCGTGCCGCGCGCGTACTGACTGGTCACAGTTCTTGACCATCCGATCTGAGATTATCACTGGCCGGGGCGGGCGGGGACGGCGGTGCGTAGCTGCGGAAATGCACGCACATCTCGCAGGAGCAGACGCACTTTCCCTTGCCCCGCCCGGGGAAGCACAGCTCCGGATCGTGTCCGTATTTGTCAAGAGCCACTGAGCAGCCCAGCGATAGAGTCACGCGGAAAGCGAGCCTGAATGTCTGTCGCTGTTGGCTGCACCGCCCCACTGACGGAGGGGTCGAAGCAGAGCAGCATCCCTCCGAGGCCGATGGGCTGCCTGTAGGTGAAGCCGGGGGTAGTACCCGTGGGGGTTCCCCATGCGACCGAGTATCCAACGTACAGCTCATGACTGTGCGCAGCATGCAGCGGGGGGAAGCTCATCGCAGTAGTCGAGGGAATCTCCTGCGTCGCGGCCCCATCCACGTGGACCACGGTTGGTCCGGAGAACTGCTGAGCGTCATACTCCGTGCCCCATCCGGCATTGCTGGCAGACAGCACGGGGGTGATGGTGGTTCCTCCCGTGTGCTGGACCTTGCCGTACCACAGCTCCATGTCGAATCCGTTGCCGGACCAGTAGCCGGAAACGACCTTATTCCAGGACGTGACACCGCCGCCTGAGATAGAAGTGATGTGATTGCCACTCGTCGTGTCAACGGTTGCGGTGAAGACCACCCAGTTGCCCACCGTCGGGGCGGGGATGCTAAGGGAATGCAGCCCCTGCGCCCAGGCTCCGTGGGCGGAGCCGACGCGGGCCCAGGTTGAGGCAGCGCTGGCGGAGGTGGCCGCAAGCCCCATGGTGAAAAGGGATGAGATCAGTGCAAGTACTGCTGCAACGATAGAGAAACGCTTCATCTTTCTATGCCTTCCTGTGTGCTGATTGGCCGAAGCCATCCTATTCGATAACGCGGGCCGTGCATCCCCACCAGCGGGGGCGTGGGTCGGGGCCGTAGGTGCGGATCTCCACCCGCAGCGGGTAGTGCTCGGCCGGACGCGGGAGAGCACCGGCTATGCACCAGCCGCCCACGTCAAAGCCGCTGACCGCAGAGCCGGGGGCGACTATGACGTAGTGGTTGACCACTTCGGGGTCCGCTGCGGTGTAGACCAGCACGTAAAGCTGATCCTGCTCGGCGGCGAGGGAGAACAGCCGGGCCTCGACCTCTGTGGCCAATTCCTGCACGAAAATTTTTGGGGGCGTCTTCACTTGAGGGCCTTCGCCTTGCGCTCAAGTACCGTGCCCATCTCCAGCTCCAGCTTGCCCTTGTACTGACGGCCGGACTTGACGACCCCGGCGCGGGCCCAGCGGTACAGAGTGACCTCGGGGGTGCCGGTGATGGCGGATGCGGTGGGCACGTCCAGCCAGGTCTCCTGCCCGGCCCGGTAGCGGGCCAGACATAGGGCGGCATGTTCCTCCCTGGTCATCGCGAGCTGTCCTTCTCCCATTGCCTGAAATCGGCAATGGAGATGCGAATGCTCCGGCCGATTCTGGTGTATGGGAGCAGCCCCGAGTGGACGAGCCGGTAGATGGTCATCTTGGAGAGCTTGTACATGTTGGCGATCTCAGAAATCGTCAGATGGGTGGGCGGGGGGGGTGGTTCCTTGTCCTTGGTCATCCGATGTGCCTCTCTGCTAGATGGGTCAGTCCCTGCTTGGCGAGGTTCTGTGCGAACAGCCGCTCGAACGCCTCAGGGCACTCCTCGCGCAGCTCCTGATATGAGCGGTCCAGCGCCCGCTGGTAGCGGCGCTTGTGGTCCCGCTTATCCTCGGTCATGCGCTCCAGCCGGTCCTCCGCGAAGCATTCCCTGCACCAGCTAGACAGCCCCGACTTGCGCCCCGCTTGGCCGTAGAAGCCCTCGCGCGGCTTGCGCACCTTGCAGCGTGTGCAGCGTCGCAGCTCAGCCACTTGATGCCTCCGGGATGCCGTGAGCGATGTAGTCCACGATGATCTCAAGATCGTAGTAGGCCCCGGTCTCGTTGAGCGGCCGGACCTTCCCGTTCTTGGCGTAGTAGAGAACGCTCGCCAGCGAGCCGGGGTACTCGACGTTCGACCACGCAGTCAGCGCGGCAGCTCGGATCTCCTGATCAGCTTCCATCTTCGCTCGCTCCTTCCAGTCTCTCGATCTCCCGGTTCACATACCAGGCGGCCTTGCGCAGGTCGTCCAGCTTGGATCCCTTGAGTCCGGCGCGCCATAGGTACTTGACGGCGTTGCCGACGTTGAAGCTCATGTGCTCAACGACGGTGATGCACTCGACGCCGGACGGGTGTTGGGTGTAGTGGTCGGGATGGTTGACCTCATTGCCGCCGATCACTCCGCCTGCGGCATATGACCGTCCCCAGATGTGTGCAGTGTCGCGCGCAGTCTCCGATTTCTCCGCGTCCGGACTCCACGCCCAGTTCTGCTGGCATGTCGGGCAGTAGTGCATGGCATAGATCCCATGCGTCAAATTGGTGATGTCGCAGATGTGCCGATGGCCGTCCTCGCCCGGGGCGGAGACGCCAGGACAGGGGTACGTAGCCTTAGTCATCTTCCAGCTCCATGAACTTGTGCACGCCGCCCCACGGGCAGAGCGTGATCTTGCCGTGAGTCGAGTGGATGATCGGAATTTCGTGCGGCTCGTTCCATGAGTTGACCAGCCAGCCCAGGGCGTAGGCGTCACCGGGATTGGCGTGAATCCACGTGTGGCACGCCTGGCAGATCAGCACCAGGTTGTCCAGTGTGTGCCGTCCACCCTGCGAGCGAAGCTTGCGGTGGTGCCGCACATCACCGCCGGACACCATCTCAGTGCCGCACTTCTCGCAGAAGCCCATGGCGCGGGCCTCCAGCGGCGGGTTGAGCTTGCTCCAGTCCGGGGCGGCGCTCAAAACTCCTCCCAAAGTGCGGAGAGCGTGTGGTTGGTAACGTCCAGCGTCACCTCCGTGATGGCCGCGTGGCTGGGCATGTACCGGAGGGTCAGCGCGTCCAGTGCCCCGGAGTTGAGGATGTTGACCTTGAAGGTCCGAAAATCCGGGGAAATTTTTGGCGCGTCGACCGGCCCATCCGGTATCGCCCGCGTGATGGCGTCCAGGTAGGCGACCTCAGGTGCCCTGCCGACCGCCGGGCACATCACCCCGTCAGCGCGGTGCATCGGCACAAGGCCGTTCTTCTGCTTGCGCACGCGCCTGGCGCAGGCCGGGCAGGTGAGCATCCATTCCTGGCCTGGGTCGCGCTCGTACCACTCGCGAGCAGAAGCTGGAGTCATCTTGCTGCCTGAGCACGGCCTGCCCGGCTTTACTTTCCAGACATGTGAGCCGTCCCTAGCCTGCACGGGCCTCGTCTCATTGTGGCGACAGAACCTGCCGGACGTGAGGACAGTCATGTCCCGGAGGCAGAAGGGGCAGCGCTCGCGGTTCAGGTCAGCCCTCATTCCGCATCCTTCTCCGTCTCGGTCAGTAGGTCTTCCAGCGTCGGCATCTCGACGCCCATAACGGCTGACATGAAGCGGGCCGTGGCGGCGTCCTGCTCGCGACCATATGCGGCCTTCGACTCACTGATCTCCCGGCGGAAACTCTGGGCCGCCTCCGGGCTGATGTCCATCGCCTCGGGCGCGTACTCGAACAGCTTGAGCCGTGACCGGTGCGCCATGTCCTCCAGCGCCCTGATGGTCGTCAGATCGACGGCCAGACCGAAGTTTCGCGCGTCCCCGCGCCGACGCTTCGCAACACCCTCGCCCAGTACGTACCACGGGCCGCAGCCCGTGTCACGACGGCATATCTGCGTCATGGTGAACGTACCGTCCGAGGTGGTGACGATGCGGGTCTCCGGGTCGAACAGGTCCACGGGGAGATGCTTCTTTCTGCTCATTTCTCCACCTTCACGTGGGATTTGGCGGACGTGGCTGGCATCCAGACGCAGTGCAACAGGCTGGTGTCGATCGGGCTGACCCACCACAGCAGGCCCTCGTCGCGGTCGCTCACAGCGGCGCAGTGGTAGACGACAGCCCCTACCCAGACGGCACCCCCATCCCCCCGAAAATTGTAGTCGCACCCGGCCTCCCACTTGGGCTCCGGCTCGGGAACGGGGGTGCGGGTCTCCTCTGTGATCACACGCCGTTCGACCAGGACGATGCGGTGGGCGAACGGGATTGACCCCGCCAACGACCGCTCATGGTGGTCCAGCCACGCGCGGGCCTGATCCAGCTCCCCCCATTCTCTCTGGGAGCAGTCGCTCCAGGAACTTCCCCTATAAAAAAGCATCTCGACCTTGTAAAGCTTTGTGCTCTCGGTCTTGCGGTCCATCAGAACAGACCTTCCGGGGTTTGGGTCGTCAAGGATTGTGAGGCCAGTAGTGCGGCCCGGTCCGTCGCTCGGCAGCAGCCGGGACAGAGCATCTTGAGCTGTCCGGCCGTTGAGCCGCATTTGCCTACTAGCGATGCCCTGCTGGACCAGCAGGCGAGCCGAGAAGCTGTCCCATTGAGCTTGGGACAGCGCCCTCGGGTTGTGCGGTGGCTCCGGCCGCACTCTCCGGTGCATTCGCACTGGCCACCACACCGCTCCATCACCTCGTCGTACTTGGACTCGTCGGGAAAGAAGGCCACTACTCGGTCAGCGCCTTCTCAACTGCGGCCTTGAGATCGAACCCGTGTACGCGCTCGAACTCACGCACGCGCCGTACTGCTCGCCCAGGTCCGCGAGCCAGTAGCCAGTGTCGGTAACACTGATCGGGAACACCTGCCCCCGGACCTCGATCTGATCTGCCGGATAAACGCTCATATCCTATTCCTTACATCGAATGTCGTGAAGTCGCATACTGCGCAGGCGATTCGGGCTCCCATCCTGACCAGGGTGGTGCCGCAGCCTGCCGGGCAATCGCCTGCCGCGCTGGCCGGATCGGTCCGGCCGATGACTCCGTGAACAGAGTGAAGTATGCGTGCGCTCTCGTCGGCCACCCAGATGGTGCCGTTGGGTTCTTTCACTGCCGCTTCGCTCATGCGCTGCGCCGTCTCCAGGAACGCCTCGGGGACCATCGGGTTGGGCTCTCCGTTCCACCAGGGGCGGAACGGAATGAACTTCTGTCCAACCGTAACCGCTGCCCACTCCAGAGTCCAGCGACTGTGGCACTCGACCTTAAAAATCACGTCGAGCACGTGAACCTCAAGCGGGGGACGGCCTTTGAAGCCGGAGCCGGATGAGATCCCGTGGCCGCGAGTCGTGATCAGCGCCTCGTACAGGTCCCCGTACACACCGGCCAGCGCGGTGAGATCGGCGCTCGCCTGACTCGCGGCCACGGCGGGGTCCACTTCACATCCGCCTTCGGCCCAGCGCACGGGGAGCCCAGGTCTCATAACCCGTGGTGGAGGCGGTGCTGCGCTGCTGGTCCATCACCCACATGCGGTCCTGCACCCAGGCGATGGCCACGCTCCAGGTGGGGAAGATCCGCGAGTCCATGTCCACGAACCCGAACGCCGGAGCACGCACTTCCCAGTAGCCGAACCGGCGCGACTTGCTGATGTGAAACTTCTGAGTCTTCAACCTGTCTCCCTGAGATGCCACGGCTGGGGCGGCCAGCCTCCCGTACGACGGTGCAGCGAGATCGCCGCCATGGTGTCCGCGAAGCCCTGCTGGCTGCCGTCCTCGGACCGCCAGTGCTCTTTGCAGGATTCACAGTAGGTGCGCCAGGCCACGTCGGACCAAGGCGGGTCGCCCCTGCGCCGGACGCGAAAACGGTGTACGGGCACACCTACCATCTCCCCCTGCTCGCGCTGTCGCGGAATGAGCATTGTCATCGCCGCCCCCTCTTGCGCAACTGGTGCGCCCGGCAATCGCGGGACACGCCGGTCTCCTCGAGAATCCCCGCCTGCTCACCCCGGCACCGGGGGCAGGGTGCCGCGAGGGCACCAGCGGCCGGTGGCTGGCCGAACTCGTTGATGAGGATGTTCCCGGCCCACCTCAGCGCCTCAAGCGGCGAGAGGCCCCGCTGAGCCGCTTCTCGGCGCAATTGTGAGCCGCGCGCCAGCTCGCCGGGACGGAAGCCGTCGGAGTCGACCTCCATCCAGCCGTTACGGCAGGGGTACGTGTGGGTGCAGGAGCATTCCGGCCACGGACAGGCCCGGTCCACTGCCTGCCGCGTTCCCTGGTCGGCCGGAATACGGGAGCGGCGGGCCAGGTCGTACGGCTTCATGAACCTGCCGCCCTTGCCGTAGTACTCCGTGATCCGTGCCTTCGCCTCCGCCAGATCCTTGACCCCCACGCCGCAGTGGGTGCGCCAGGATGCGATCAGTCGGGCCATCTCCTGTTGGTCGGGCGCGTTGCGGGAGTCGCCGTCGTAGATCAGCCCGATGACCTCGGCCCACTCACGGTCGTTCATGGCTCGTCCGCCTTGAGCATTCCGTTCGCGTCGAACAGGGCGTCGTAATCGGTGCTCTTGCGCCGCTCCAGGGCCGTCCGGAGCGTGTTGACCGTGAGCGCCCAGGCGCTGTGCTCAACATCCTTGATCGCCAGCTCGATCTCCTCGGCGGAGTATCCGGCACGCAGCGCCCTGGTGATCGAATCGCGTGCGGGGTGAAAGCTGGCCAGCGGGCCGGAGCGGTCGCAGTACGCCTTAGCGATCTTGTCGGCCTGCTGCGTTCGCGACAGCGAACCCGTCCTTTCTGGTTCCTTTCTGGTTCCTTTATGGTTCTGGGTCTCAGCGTGAGACCCCTTAGTCTCCCTGTGAGACCTCAGGAGGTCTCCCTGTGAGACCCCTAGGGTCTCCCTATGAGACCTCAGATGGTAGACGCTGGACCTGTTCCGGCGACGCTCTACCTTGATCAGATTAAGCTTTTCGAGCGCCTTGATGGCTCGGAAGACGGACGCCCTAGAGAGCTCCGTCATGCCGACCAAGTGATCAATGGAGGGCCAGCATGATTGCGTGCCATCCGCAGACCGGCAGCAGTCAGCCAGGGCGATGAGCGTCATCTTCTGCTTGAGGTCGAGTCCTTTGATGGACCATGCCCAGCGGCTTGCCTCAACCGACATGAGAACCCACCCCCCCGTGCACCGCCTGCTGCATACAAGCGAGGCGGCCCGTCTTCCAGAGGCGCTCTACTGCGTCCCGTACCTCTCGCACGGTGAGCTGAGTGGCATAGGCAACTGTCTCCTCGGATGGCCAGGGCCCCACGACACCCTCGCCGCCGTCCGCCATGGCGACCAAGACGAACTTGTCCACTGTTGAGATTTGAGCCTGATCCCAGGCCCACGCCGTAGCTGCGATGCTCATATCCGAACTCCCTTGGTCCAGCGCGGCCGGATCTCGTCCTTGCGCAGGATGTACGCCCGCTCGTATGGGGTGCTGCCGCCCCAGATGCCGTGCTCCTCCTGCTGGCGCAGAGCCAGGTCCAGGCACTCCATGGCGAACGGGCAGTCGGCGCACATCTTGCGGGCCTCCTCCTCGTCCGAGGGGGCCGACGAGAAGAACAGCTCGGTCTTGCCCTGGCACGGTCCTTCCCAGCCGCAGCGCATCTCGCGGATCTCCTTCGCCGCCCGCGCCGTCCAGTACCGCAGCGCCAGCGCGTCCCGCCGCTCCCTGATGCGCATGGCTATGCGACTGGACGGGAGCAGGCTGTGCGGGTCCTCGGTGCTGTGCGCCTTGTAGTAGCTCTCCACGGTGCGCTTGGGCATGTCGTACATGTCCGCCAGCTCGCTGATGGTGTTGCCGCCCCAGATGCGCACCGGCTTGTAGCCGCCGTGCTGGAAATGCCCCGGATTCATGACTCCTCCAGCGGGCAGGAGTACATGCACAGCGAGCACACCAGGTAGCCCAGGCGGCCGGGCTCGTAGAGCAGGTGCTTGTGGCCGTCGTCCACGGGCCGCAGCGCCTTCGGGCCGCGTATAGTCCGGGCGAACTGCGGATGTCTCCCGCCGTTCAAATCCCTCTGGGCCTGCAAGGCGGCCTTGGATCTGACGCGGGCCTCGTACCTCCGTTTGTATCCCATCACTTGATCCTTTTCACGACCGGGTAGTAGCTGCCGGAGGATGTCCGGCGCTGTGAGATCAGGAAGGGGCCGAATCGACCGGCTACGCCCTCCAGGGCGGCCCTGGCGGCATCCCTGCGCTCCATGGCCCCGTCCACTGCTCCCGAAGCCGACAGCAGGCTCTCAGCGGCTTCGCGTATCTCCCCCGCGCGCCACGGATCGTCCATCATGGACTCCGGATCATCCGCGCCGGGATTTTCCAGCCCTTCGCACTGGCCGGGCCCGTAGAACGGGCAGTAGCTTACGCAGAACGAGGCGTGCTTCTCCGGCATGGGGATCATGTCGTTGTCGGCCGCGCGCTTGATCTCCTCCAGCCACGCCAGAGCCTGCCGGGCCAGGTCCACGTCCAGCGGCGCTTCCCATACGTAGATGTCCTCCTCGGTGCCGTCGCGGGGGATGTAGACCAGGCGCACCTGCACCACGGGCTCGCCCAGTTGCAGGATGGCCAGGCCGTACGTGTGCACCTGCGCCTGCTGCTGCATGGACGGGCCGTGCTGGCGAATCCAGGCCAGGCTCTTGAGCTTCGTGGTCTTCCAGTCGGTCACGGTGCCGTCGTTGTAGCGGTCCACATGTCCGATCAGGCCCTCGGCCTCCACCTCGACCTCGGTAGCCCCGGGCAGGCGCAGGCTCTCCACGTCGCCGTGGATGGCCGTGCCCATCAGGGACGGCAGCCGCAGCACGTTCGGGTTGATCTTCTCGGCATGTTCCAGGTCGTAGAACACACGGCGGCGGCAGCCCATCAGCGAGGAGAACCCGACGCCGGACGAACTGCGCGGCCTGGCGTCGTCCTTGGCGATCCAGGCGTCCATCAGCTCACGTGCTGCGGGGTGCATCACCCCATCACCGACAGGGCCGCGTAGTCCACGGTGCCGGTACGGAAGTCCGTGCCGTCCATGCGGATAGCCTTGTAGAAACGCATACGGTTCAGCCTCCAAGACTGAGGGAGTTGCGAATGGACGCGGACAGGGAGCGCAGGGCTTCCAGGTCATTCTCGATTCGCTTGCACCGACTTTTAGCCGCCTTCAAGTTGGCCTCTGCGATACGCAGGGCCAGCGCCTGCTCGGCCGTGTCGCTGGTGACCTGCGCCTTCACGCGGTCCACGGTCCACGGCTTGCCCTCCAGGTTGGTGAGGCCGTCGCAGTCGATGTAGCCCTTCGCCTTGGCGACCTCGTACGCCACCTCAAGCTTTGCGATCTCCAACTCGGACTTCTCCAGCCACTCGTACGCGGACGAGTTGGCTTTCATGAACTCGATCAGCCGCAGCTCGATCTCGGCCGGTGTCACAGGCGGCCGGTAGATGTCAGCCATGGAGGTACTGCCTCCGCTTCTGTTCCCGTTCGATCTCCGCCAGGTCGGCCACGGTCAGCTCATACCTGCGCTTCGCGTCGATCATCCGCTGGTACGCCTCGTCCTTCGCGTATCGCAACGCCACTGCTTTCACGCCTAGTTGGCCATCGCTCAGCTCACGTGGGTTCATCTGCCGACTCCAGGTTGATGCACTGCGCCGACATGGTGGCGTACAGCAGGGAGTCGAACTCCACGTCGAGGCACCGGGCCCACTCGTTGAACGCCTCCGAGCACAGGGACGCCATGAAGTGGATGAGCTTGGCGATCATGTCTGGGCCGTTGATGTCGACGTTCTCGCGGATCTCCTTCTGCAACTTCCAGAAATTGTCCTCGCGCTGCTCCATGGTGAGACCCGGCTCGGCGTCCTCACGGATGCGCCGCAACAGGATCTCGATAGCGTCCACGATGGTGCCGGTCTTGGGCCCGGCGTCCTGGTCGCTCACAGGATCTCTCCTCTCGGTCTGACTGTCCGGACACGCCGGTAGCGGCCGGTCGCGGGGTCACGCACGCTGATCATGTTTCCGAAGGGGGCGCTTTTGGGCCCTCCAGGGCCGCCTTGCGCTCGGTGGCGAACTGGCTGACGGTCTTGTCCTCGCCGGGGATCATGAACTTCCGCTGCACAGCGGTGAGTCCACCCATGATGTCCATCAGCCGGTCCACGGTGGTGGCGGAAGCGATGTCCGCCACCACCTTGTCCAGCGGGTCCAGGTCGGCACCGGGGACAGGTTCGGACCGGCGCTGGCGCGGCTGGCTCGGGGGACGGCGCTCGAACGTGCCCTCGTCGGGCGCGGAGTGCCGGTCGGCGTCGTCCACGCTGGACTCGTCCAGCGGGATCATCGCGGCGGCGAACAGGAAGTACTTGAGTGCCATGCTCTCGGCCTTGGAGGTGGCCTTGTCCCACTGGTCCAGCGCCTCGCCCGCCATGGAGCCGGTGAAGCCGTCCCCGGCCGGGCCGTAGATGGTGTAGCGCATGGTGATCTTGCAGTGCATGTAGAACTTGCCGTTCACCTCAACCATGTCCACGTCGCGGGACTCGACCTCGGGGACCAGCATGACCCCGTTCTTGCGCATGGGACCGGCCAGCGCGTTGTAGAGCTGGTCGATTCCACGGAACTTGAAGCCCTGCTGCTTGTTGTAGTTGTCCTTGCCGACGGCCAGCAGGTCCGCCATCGTGGCGGCCCAGGCGACGTGCACGGAAGGGGGAGCTTTCTCGACCATGATCCCGTCCTCGACTTCGGGGGTTATTCGCTGCCCTAACACGGTCTCATGGCGCGCCCCGGATGTCTACCACCCTCCCGCTACTTTTTCCGTTGCGCAAGAGCAACGCAGAGTGACCGACAGATCACATATGTGAGCCCCCATCCGGGGAGGTGGTCGAGGTCTGCCCGGATGGGGGCCCTGCCTACACGTCCGGGCCTTGAGCGAGGAGGCCCGGTTTTCGGCTCGTCTCCGACTGTAGGCTATCGGACGAGTCCGCCGCCAGCGGTGTCGGTGAACTGTATGGCGGCCGCCTGCGCCGCCTGCGCCGTCTTGCGGCCCTCGTACACCGAGTCGGCAGCCACGGCAGCGGCCACCACCCCCGCCAGGACCGAGGTCACAGCGGCCTTGTTGCCGTGCAGCAGCGACTGCACGGCCGGGTTGGCAGCCAGCACCACCAGCCCGGTGCGCACGCCGCGCCAGAGGTGCGCGACACCCGCGCGGGTCTTCGCACTCATGAGGTTGACCATCACTCAGCCCACCATTCGCCCTGCCACCAGGGCCACCAGGACCACGTCCGTCTTGACGCGGATCTTATCCACGCTGCCGTCGGTCGGCATCGGGAAGTAACGCTTGTCGCCGTTCACCGTGACCGGCACGGTCTCCACGGCGTTCCAGCCGCCGCCGGTCTTGTGGAAGAAAATCTCCATGGTCCCGTCGCTGTGCTGGGCTGCGAACTCCCAATAGATGGCGGCGTTGAGGAGGCTCCCCTTGGGTGCCTCCGGCGTACCGGCGGGCTCCACGGGGAAGTCGATGCCGATCGGGTCCGGCATGATGGTCAGGTAGGTGGCGTAGCCGCCGGAGTAGGGCATCGGCTTTCCTGTCGGGACGGGCACGGGTGCGGGCTTGGGTGGCGGCGGTGCCTGCATGTCCCACAGAGGCAGGTCGTCAGCGATGACGGACAGGTCGTAGGCGGAACGCGACACGAACTGGTGCGCCTCCCCGCCTTCCAGGGTCTGCGAGTTGTCCCACGACGCCACCCAGTAGCCCTCGTCGGGGCGCGGATTGCGCTCCACGACGGACCGGGAGCCGTACAGTATGTCCTTGTATCCCAAGGCGATGATCTCGGCGTTGAACGCCTGCTCATAGCTGGCGTCCACTGCCGTCTCGTAGTCCAGGGCGATGGTCACGCCACCGTGCGGGAAGCCGTGGTAGGTGCGGCACTGGGCGACGGCCTGCTGGGCCTCGGCCTTGCCGTCGTGCCCGGCCGGGTTGGAGCGCACCCAGATGGGGAGCCTCCAGCGCTGCGTGGTCCGGTCCAGGTCTGTTTGCGTCCACACATGCGGCGTGTCCCCGCCGATGTAGAACGCGACCGTGTTCGCGGCCGGGACGTTCTGCGGGGTAACCGCGTCGTAGCAGATCCTCATCTTGCTACTGCCTTCCTGCGCTTGCCTGCGATGATCATATTGACCATGGTGCGATGCACCCCGTTGAAACGGTCGATGGGTTCGATCATTGGAGAGAACCGCCTTTGCGCTGTATGCAGACGAAGATGACGAGCCGCCAGAGAATGATAAGCGGCACGGAGCCGAAAGTGACCAGAGCGAACCACGTCCAGAAATGGCCCGCCAGGTTGTTGACGCCGAACAGGATGTGCAGCACACCCGGCAGCAGCACCAGGGTGATGGCGGTGTCCAGTGCCACGATGGAGCGCCCGATCGAGTAGCGCCACCACGGGGCCAGCACCGAGTACACGGCGATGAACAGCAGTCCGGCGAAAAAGGCCGCAAGCGTCTCCACGTGGCCCGCCGCGACCGCCCAGGTATCACCCATGGCCGTGTCCTTCCTTGAGCACTTGTGCCAGTACCTCGCTGAGCCCATTGCGGTCCCGGATCTTCTTGAGCCGGTAGAGGATGAGCTGTTCGCGGGCGAGCTTGACGCGCTGCTCGCGCTCCATGCGCTGCGCCTCGCGCAGGCGCTTGACTGTCTCGGGGTTCGGGGTCGTGCGCAGCTTACGCTTCATCGGACACCTTCCCTCGAGAGAGGACCTTCGCGATGATCTCGGCGGCCAGCGCGCCCGTCTCCACGCGCGCGGCCATCAGCCGGTTCGACTCGCGGGTGTGGTCATGGGCCTTCCGCTCCATCTCAAGATCCCGAAGCTTGCCCTGGAACTCGGCATCGGAGTGCAGCTTGCCGGTGACGAACAGAAAGAAGATGATACCGAGAGCCCCGAAGTTGGCGATGGTGGACAGGACTTGAAGCATCTCGGGTGTCGTCACGGCATCCACCCCGCCGATCCCCGCACGCGGGCCTCGCGAGTCCACGTGTAGAGGCCGTCGGCCGTCATGAGCAGCAGCAGCGGCATAGGGTCGCCCCCCCGGTTGATATGCAGATTCGGGTCCACCGGCTCGTCGGGCCCGCGCGGGCGCAGACCGCCCGGACCGGACCGTTCATAGACTGACTGCACCTGGAGCACTGTTGCGGGCTCAGGGTCGCCCCACTCATGCCGGACGTAGTGGACCTGGTCGCCCGGGTTGGGAATCGCCGTGCGCTTGTGCGGGGGCCGCCCGTGCACGGCGGTCATGACCTCGTCGTCGGTACGCGGATGCTCGCCCTTCGCGCCGCGCCGCACATCGTCGTCGGCGGGATTGTAGGTAGGCCATGCCACTGGACCGCCGGGGCCGATCTGGACCGGCATACAGCGCGGGTCGGCGGAGTCCGACCCCACGTCCGCGCTGTCGGACTGCTTCTTACCGAACGGGCTGGGCCAGCGCCTCATACCTGCCTCCTACGACTGGGCGACACAGCGGACTTGGAAGTACCCCGAGCTGATACTGACAGAGGTGCTGTTGCTGGTGCATGTAGCGAACGCCTCCAGGTAGTCATCCACGCCAGGCGAGACGTAGTAGCCCTCAATGAAAGAGGCGGTGCCGACCCCAGTGCTGTTGATCACAGCCCGGTCGTCCTCCGCGATCTTCAAACCGGCGGTCGGGTTGATGGGCCAGACCCCAGAGGACTTGCTGGCCACCCCCAGCATGTAGGCTCCGGAGACGTTATTGACGTTCCAGCTCGCCATCAGCTTGTACTTGTAGAGACCCGGAGTGCGGATATTGATCTGCGAGGCCAGGTTGGTCGAGAACATGTCGTCAGTGTCCGTCACCAGAGTATCGAACGTGAACTTCGTGCAACCCTGGCCTGACGTAGCAAAGTTCGGAACGGGAATACCATTGAGCGACTGGAGGTAGCAGCGCGGCGGTGACAGCAGGAAGTTGACGGAGTCCCGGACGTTCTGATTCATCTCGTCAGCCGACACCGAGTCCTGCGGTGTCCACGTGCGCTGTACCGGCAGCCACTGGCGGAACCGCGAAAGGCGCGGGTCCAGCGAGGAGTTGACGTGCCTAATGGGAAGGATCTTTACGCTCATGTCGACGCCACCCACTGAGCCGCTAGATGGATGTAGAAGATGCCGCCACCATTGGTGGTCATACTGCTCCCCGTGTTCTGCATCCCCCAGAGGGAGACGTAGTCCCCAACGTTGAGGTAAATGTCTTTGGAGACGTAAGACGAGGTGCCCAATCCGGAATTCTGTGAGATCCGGCGGAAGTCATTGGCCTCAACGACCTGATTGGTGAAGGTTCCTCCGTCATCTTTCGTCAGGAATACACCTGCACCAATGGAGTTGGCAGCATTGTTGAGGAAGGGGAAGTGGATCTGCGCCCAGCACTCGTACAGGCCAGCAGTGTTGGCGGTGATGCGGGCACCTGAGCTGGGGTGCATGGAGTCGGTGTCCGTGAGCGTCGTGTCGAAATTGACCAGCACCGATACAGCATTTCCCCCTACAGTAAAGGAAGTTGAGTTGGTCAGCTCACAACGCGGTGTCGCCAGAAGGAAGTTGATTGCATCGCGGATGTTGCTGTTCAACTCCGAGGCGGAGACGATCTCACCTATGGCCCAGGTTCGCTGGACTGGAATGACAGCCACGGCGGCCCCCTAGCTCGATGCCAGCCAGCGACCGCTGGCTGTCAGGTTGAAAGGGATGTTACCGGCGATGGTCAGCGTCGAGCCACAGGTCTGGGCGGCGAAGAACTCCGCCTGGTCATTGACGTTCATGTACTGCACGGCCCGGATCGACAGCGAGGTCCCCAGCGTCGTGTCCTGGCACATGATGCGCGTGTCCTCGTTGAGACGGCTGGTGGCGCTCCAGGTCCCCGAGGAGTTGAGGGCGATGCCGCACTGCGCCGTGCCGGGGGCGGACGAGAAGGACGGGAAGTGGATATAGAGGATGAACTCGTACCGGCCCGCCGTGTTGGCCACCATGTAGGTGTTGCTGCCGCTGTGCATGGAGTCGGTGTCGGTGATCTCCGTGTCGAACAGGATGGCTGACGGCGTGGAGCTGGAGCCGCAGATCCGGTCGGTGCTGCGGTAGATGATGCAGCGCGGGGTGGCCAGCAGGAAGTTCACCGAGTCGCGGATCTCGGTGTTCATCTCCGCAGCGGTGATGATCTCCCCGGTCGTCCATGTGCGCGGGACGGGAACGGTGGCCATACGTCCCCCTTAGATCCCCAGGACCGTAGAAGTGCCTAGAACGGACAGGGTGGAGTCGTCCAGTCGCCAGGGGCCCACGCCGGGCGTGGTGGCCTGCGTGACTGCGGGCAGCCACGACACCGTGGTCTTCCAGACGCCGATGGAAATCTCATGACTGATGGCCGACACGATCACGTCCACGGAGATGGTGTCGGACCGGCCGATGGGCCGCCTGTTGATGGTCCAGCGGTCCCCGATGTTGAGGCCGAGTACGAACGGCCACATGATCGGGTTGTTGGAGGGGATGAGCGTGAAGGTCTCCACGCGCACCATAGGTACGGAGAGCAGGGTGTAGAGGAAGGAGATGCGCTCCTGCACCTGCGCGTCGGAGGCGAGGAACAGGGCGAGCTGGAGCGTGCTCGTAAAGAGCTGCGCGATGGTGTTGTTCGGGTCGCCGGACAGGAACAGGCCGCCGGTCGTGCCGTCGGAGGTGGTGCGCTGGCCCTGAATGTCGTTGTACTGGTAGGTGGGGTCGTAGGTGAACGAGATGTCATCCTCGGGATGCACCCACTCGGAGCCGTCCCCGAAGCTGCCCTTGCTGGTCTGATTGAACCGGTTGACGCGGTTCTGGAAACGGAACCGGCCGAGCTGATCCACGAAGACCAAGCCGAATTCCCAGATCGCCACGTCGTTGAGCGCGTCCGTGGCCCACTGGCCCTGGATCGTGGCGCACGGGCCCAGCACGGACGAGCCCAGGTCGAGCACGCGCGGCCCGGACCAGCCCGCGTAGGTGAGGATGCGATTGATGCGGCTGCCAGAGTCCTCGGGGAAGCCCGCGTGACCGGATTCCCAGTGCGACTGGATACGGCTGGCCGACAGGGACCCGGCGTAGGCCGCCACGTGGGCATAGGTGCCGATGCCGATGTCCGTGAATTCCCAGTCGTCCTGGAGTCCGCCCACGTCGATCGTGTCGATCTGCGCGCTGTTGATGCTCCGTGCCGCGCTGTACACCTGCACGCCGTCGGCCCAGATGGTGGTGTTGGCCGTAGTGAAGTTGACCACGAAGTGGTGCCAGCGGTTGTCGCAGTAGGTGCGCGTCGCCAGGTCCGTCCAGTGCCAGGCCCCGCCGGAATCCACCGTCTGGATCACCAGGTTGCCCAGGGTGCCCTTGCCGCCCTGCTTCTGGTCCACCTGGAGCCGGAAGATCAAATGATCGGTCCAGCTCACCGAGGAGGACTTGAGCGCGAACAGGGTCATCTCATCGTTGCGCTGCGGTACGAAGGGGATCTGGGCCCACATCTCGAACGTGACCCCGTTGCCGCTGGACTGGGACGGGAAGGTGGCCCCGGTGACCCGGCTGTACAGGCTCCAGCCAGCGTCGTTCGTCGGGGTCGGCACCGTCTGGCCCCAGCCCGGGCTCGGGTCGCCAGCGAGGCGCGTGGCCGTGCCGAAGTTGGCCGTGGCATCCGTGGCACGCTTCGGCGGTTGGGTGGCCAGCAGCACGTTGCCGCCGCTGCCGGTGGCGAGGTTCGCGGCGTAGGTCGAGCCGGAGGAGTCGTTGAGCGGCCAGTACCCCCACGGGTTGTCCAGCAGGGTCTCATGCTGCATACAGGACTTGAGCCTGACCCGCGCCAGGGTGGCGTAAGCGTCCACGCCGAGGGCCGCCGACATGCCGTTGACCACGTCGTCCCAGTTCTGCGGCCACTTCTCCATGTACCCGGTGAAGACGCCGTACTGCACCCCGTTCCAGGTGGCCATCTGCTGGAACGGGACGAAGTCCTTCACATTGGGGGAGTAGGGGGAGCTGGTCTTGCCATGGTCGAACCGGCCGTCAGCGTTGTAGAGCAGGAGCTGATTCTCCCCGGCTTCGGCCTGGCCCAGCTCGAACGGGATGCCGTAGTGGATGGAGGCCGACTGCACGTACTGGCTGATGTCCGTGGAGTAGGTGTAGCTGCCCACCCCGGCCGCGTTGGGCTGCTGGCCGAAAGCCACCTTGGTAGACAGGGCGGGCCAGTACGGGCTGGCGTTGGCCACGTTGGTCGAGCCGCCCTTGACCGCCAGGATGAGCCCGGCCGCCGCCGGGGTGCCCGTGGTCGTCCACGTGGTGGACTGCGCGCCGGTCGAGCTGACGATGCGGTAGGCGCAGTTGAGCCGGATCGAGTCGTCCGGGTCCAGCGAGCCGCCGTTGTTGTTGACCTCGGAGACCGTGGTCCACGAATCGGCTGTGTGCGAGGTCGTCTGCGTGAAGTCGCCCATCACGTGCGCAGCCAGCAGGAAGTCACTCGCGTTGCCAGTAGTGGCCGACGGCGTCAGCGAGCCGCTGGAGTTGTGGGCCGTCGCGGTCACGTCCAGCGGGGAAGTGTTGGTCAGCCCCGACACCTCGAACAGGTAGATGGCCTGCGCCGAGCTGTCCCAGAACCCGGCGAAGCTGGCCGTCACCTGGCTGACCGCCGCCGCGTTCGAGCACATGTAGGCCCCGAGCATGACCTGACCGACGACGCCGTTGGTGCCCGACGCTACGGGCGTGCCGACCGGCACCCACGTGTTCTGGGCGCTGTCCGTCACCGAGGACGGCACCCACGAGCTGTTCTGCACGTTGGCCGCCACGATGGCGAACAGCGTGTTCCCCGCCGTGCTGGAGAACGCCTTCGTGATGATGCCCACCGAGTCCGCCGAGACGGCGCTGGCGGAGTGCACTACCGAGATGGTCATGAAGCCCCCAGTCCCGGAATGAGCAGCGTCGTACCGCCGTTGCGGCGCTGGCTGCGCCACTCCACCTGACGCACCGAACGGTGAATCGTCTTGCCGTCAAGGTTTACCACGTTCTCGATCACGGCCCCCTGGCTCTGGGCCCCGGCGGACGCAAGGCGCGTGATGCTGTTCCACTGCGAGGCGGTCAGCAACGCCTCGGGCAGGCCCGTGCCGTTGTCCAGCACGGTGCGACCGCGCCCGACCTTGCCGCCCGTGTCGTACCAGCCGTAGGCCACCTCATGGTTCCAGGCCGCCTGCGGGCTGCCGTAGCGCGAGGCGATGTAGTTCTCGCCCCATTGGATCTGACCGGCCGCGCCGCCGTGGAAGTTGCCGGTGATGTCCTGCGGGATGCCCGCCGCACCCGAGGAGGCGTTGCGCGCGTTCGGGTTCCAGCCCGACTCCCGGTTCCAGAGGGCGATGAGCGCTGGCATCTGCGCCGAGGTCCAGCCGTGCGAGGCGAACAGCGACAGGGCGTACGCCTCCAGGTTCGCCGGGGCGCTCCCGCCGGGCACGTTGGCAGCGGCAGCAGCAGCGGCCTGGGCGGCTGCGATTTGGCCAATCGCCCCGAGGTCCATATTCAGCAACGCCGAGACAGCGCCAAGGCCAGCGCCCATCGTGACACCAGCGTCAACGGAATCCACGAAGCCGCCCGTTGCATGTCCCTGGCTGTTGAGCGCCTCCAGGAGTTGCCGATGCTGTGCCGTGGAGCGGGCGTTGACGACAAACTCGCCATGCGACAGCCAGTGCGCCGGAATCGAGTCCGAAGTGCCGGTGCCGGGACCGGAGATGAAGCCACCCATGGCGTGACCGTGCGGGAAGGCGCCGCCAGTCGGCTGTAGCTTCTGCTCTGCGGCTGTCACCTCTGCCTGCGCCCTGGCAATGTCAGCATCAAGCTGAGCTAGTACTGACTGGGTAAGATGGGCCTGCTGAGTGATCCAGGTATTGGTGATGGCCTGGATGTCTTTGGTGGTCGTGGCCTGAGCCAGCTTGGACATGAGATCCGTGTCGTTCTTCCAGGACTGGCTCACATCCGAACCGAGCTTGGCCAGGTCCTGCTGCATGGCTACCGTGTCGCCATTCTTCATGTCCTGGAAAAACTTGGTGAAGTCGGTCTCCAGGCTTTTGATGTTCTTGTTCTGCGTGTCGATCTGACCGGTCGTCGCATCCTGCTGGATCTTATCCCAGGCCGACTGGACGGCAGCCATGTCCTTGGCTTCCAGATCCTTACGATGATTCTTCGCATCCGACTGGAGCTGATCCCAGGCACTCTGGAGGTTGGTGTAGTCGGTCTTGGTGTTTGCCTCTATCTTCTGGAACGTCATATCCTGCGCCTGGCCGGTCGCCTTGTAGTACGAAGCCCAGGATGCAGTGGAGTGGAGAGACGCCTGTGTGAAGAATGTGTCGATCTGCTGAGCCCATGCCTGATCCAACGTTTTCCCGCTGGCCTTGATGGTCGTGGCTAGGCCACCAACATCCCCACCAAAGGCGGCCACGAATAGAGCCGTCGACTGTCCGAACTGCGTCTTTCCCAAGTTCATTACATCAACAACCTTGGCATTGCCGTTCTTAATGAAGTCGGCGTACGCCTGGTTGGCCTGCTGAATCGAGCCACCCGCCTTGAGGATCGCGGATGCCGCCGCACCCGCCCCGGATGCGCTGCCGGAACCGGAGCCGCCGAAGCTGTTCGCCAGATTCTGAAAAGCCTGGCTGACCTTCGTGCCTGCCACCGTGGTGGCCGCGCCCACCGTACCGTCGGCATTCTGAATGATGCCCTTGGCCTGGTCGGACTTCTGCTGGATATTCCCAGCATAGGCAAGAATGGCCCCACCGATAATGACACCGGCAGCCACGATCTTTGCTTGGATCGGGATAGCGTTGAACAGTGCGCTGGCTGCCCCGCCTCCCGCAGACGCTGCGCCGCCTGCTGCCGCACCGCCCGCCGCTCCTGCGGCACCTCCTGCGGCACCTCCTGCGGCCCGCGCCGCTACTCCGCCCGCCGCCGCGCCACCAAGCCCTCGGAGCGCCGAGGCCCCACCCGCAGCCGCATAGAGCGCCTGTGCGATAGCCAGCAGCTTGAGCGCGGAGGCAACCCTCTCAATGGCAATACCGAAGGACAGCATCTCAACTGCGAAGCGCCCCACGGGGTTTCGCATGATGTCCAGCAGCCACGTCGCGAAGACGTTCATTATCTGGAGGATGGCCTGGTCCCCGGCGAAGATGGCGAAGAATGTCCCGACGGTCTCCGCGAGTTTCGTCAGGATCTGCCAAGTACCTGGCCCGTTCTGCTCCAACACAGACATGAAGTGCTGAATGTCCGTGATACCGCGCGGAGTTGTTGCCCACTTCGCAAAGCCCGCCGTGGCCCGGTCGAGCCAGTCCAGGAAGACGGGGGCCATCGGCTGGAGGGCTTCCCAGATGTGCACGAAGCCCAGCCCGATATTGCCCAGGGCCGTCGTCAGGCCGGTGAACGCCTGCGGGCCCGCCGTGGTGAGGGTGTCGATGAACTTCTGGTAGCCGCTTCCCTTGAGCCCTTGGTCGATCTTGTCGAACATCAGCTTCCAGGCGTCCGCCATGGCGTTCACAAGCGGCAGCAGCGGCTTGAGAGCGTCCGTGGCCGCCTGCTCCGCCGATGCGATCATGCCGAACATCGCGGGCATCGCCGCCTGCCGCAGGGCGTCGTACTGATCGTGCATGGCCTGGTAGTTGACAACCGCCTGCTGCTGCTGCGGCACCAGGTTAGACCACGCCTTCTGCTCAGCGATGAGCGCGTTGAGCGAAATCTGCTGCGAGGACGAGAGGGCCTTGTAAATCGCCTGTGTGTCGCGGAGCTGGATCAGCCCGGCCTGCTGCGTCAGCGTCAAGTTCTGCCACTGCACGTCCTGCTGCGTCAGAAGCTGGAGCGACCCGGCCTGCGTCGGCGTGAGCTGACCCAGAAGCTGCTGGTAGCTGGACGCGGCCTGCGTATCCGTGGCCAGGAACGTCGCGGTCCTGGCCGCCGCCGCATTGTAGGTGTTGGTCTGCGACTCCAGCGTCCCAGCCGCCTTGGTGACCTCGCCGTAGGCGTCCTTGAGCAGCATGAGCATCGGCAGAGAGCCGCCAACTGCCGACGCGCCCGTGACCGCCGCGCCGACCACCGGGAAGGCCGCCCCGGCGATGAGCGGCGCGCCGCCAATGGCCGCCGCGCCGAACCCGGCTGCGCCCATGCCGAAGAAACCGCCGCCGAAACCGCCGCCCGTCGCCCCCGCCATATTGGCGCGGAAGCGCCGGATGAAGCTGTCGCTGGCCAGGTCGGCAGCGAGCTGTGCGTCCCTGCTTGTCCGCCTCAGGCCGTCCCGGATGCCATTGGACATGCCGTCGCCCATGCGGCGGCCGATCCGGTCACCCGTGGCGGCCATGTCGCTCTCAAGCCGCCTGCCCTCGGTGCGCGCGGCATTGTCGTCCATCGTGACCCGCATGATGGTGCCGCGCCCGGCCTCATCCTTGAACGAGCGCAGCGCTAGCTTGGCCTCCTCCAGCTTTGCGAGGAAGGCGGCGATGTCAGCCTGGAACTCCGCGATGACCGGAGGTAGGTACTCACCCGGCATATCCCCTCCTCACAGCGCGTCGTGGACGGCCTGACCCCAGGCGTGCTTGAAGATGTCCGTGTACACCCCGAGGCCCCGCAGCTCCTCCACGGTCGGCTTGAGATAGGGACGCTCGGGCATCCGGGTATTCGGCCAGTGACCCGTGCCCACCCGGCCCAGCTCCTGCACCCGGCCGTAGACGGGCGGGTTGGTCGGGCCGACCTGCGCCGACCACTTGTCGTGGCCGACCTCTTTCGCGTCGGTCTTACTGATCGACCGACCGAGAGCGCCCGTGATCTTCGCCGGAGGCGTACCGGGGGCCGACGGCGTGGGCGTACCGGCGGCGTGGGACTTGGCCCACACCTTCCGACGCGCCTCGTTCTGCGTCTCCATGGCGCACATGTCCACGGCCTCCGGGGTGATGGAGCGCACGAACTCCGTCATCCGGTCCAGCGCGTTGAGGGTACGGGTCGCGTTGATGCTGATCTTGAAATCCAGGTCAGCCACTTGGTCCCTCCCTCTCCGCTTTCAGCTCGCGGTAGACGTTCTCCACGCCGTTCCAGTCCGGCAGCATGTGAGCCGGGATCTCCGTGTCCACCTGCTTGGGTGTCCAGTTGTGGTTCACCGCGAACGGCATGTAGTGCGCGATCCGGAGCAGGAGCGGGTCCACCTTCTCGTACAGCTCCTGCTGGATCTTCTCATCTTTCCCGTCGTACCTGAGGAAGTTCCGCAACGCCCTCAGGCGGGCGTAGGGTTTTTGCGCTCAGGCCCAGACAGGTGAGGCAGGTAGAGGGCCAGGTAGCGGCAGAGATGCAGCCACTGCTGAGTGGTGATCTCGTTCATAGCCTTCGGGTTCCGGGACGGCGGCTTGATGTGCATTCCCGCCTTGGTCTTGCAGGTCCAGCGAGGAATCACGGCCACGGCGAGGGCATCGCAGAAGTCGGGCAGGCCACCCAGGGACAGGGCCCGCATCGCGGGCTTGATGTCCCCGGCTACCAGGTCCTCCGGCGGCGTGAACCACACCAGCACGTCCTCTCCCCCCCCGATACCAGGCAGGGTCGCTTCGGCCGGAATAGGCTCGGGAGGTGGGGTGTCGTCCTCCTCCTCCATCAGTTCCTCGGCCTTGTCGAACCCGGCCCGCACCTCGGGGGGAAGTGCGGGCGCGGGCTCGTCCACGACTGGCCCGAGCTGTGCGAACTCGAGATCCACTTCCGGCTCGGGAGCGCCGGAGATGTTGCGGGGCTTTGCCATTCTCGGTCCTGTCAGTAGGTGCTTCCGCTACCATGGCATTATGGGTAAGCGTGGTCCAAAGCCAAAGCCAGTGGAAGATCGTTTCTTTGCGAAGATTGAGCCCGGACCCGGAGATTGCTGGGACTGGACCGCAGGATTGCATAAGGGGTACGGCATCTTCAATGTAAACGCGAGTAGAGCCACTCCACGCACAACCCCAGCACATAGATGGAGCTATGAGTATTTTCGTGACCAGATCCCGCCAGGGCTGGAACTTGATCATCTTTGTCGCCGCGCCTGCTGTGTCAACCCCTGGCATTTGGAGCCAGTGCCTGGCTGTGTGAACCGCGCCAGAGTACTCCCGAAGGAGTACTGTCCCGCTGGCCATTCATACGAAGATGCCTACATGCGTGAGGGAAGCGGCAAGCGGCAGTGCCGAAAATGCGCCGCTGATGCCGCGTACCTGCGGCGCGGGATTGGGAGTCCTCGCCGCAGGTACGAAGATCATCAATAACTTCCCACAGCCATGGCGTTCCCCAGCGTGATCATGCCGGGGGAGAAGCCGCCAGAGCTGCCGACGTTCGTGGTGTTGGCGATGGCCTTGAAGGACACCTCCAGCTTGACCGCCTCGTCGGTTCGCACCGGCTGGACGGCGTTGTAGGCGACCTGCTGCATGTCGATCTGGAGGTTCTGCGTGGTCGCGCCGGAGCCGGAGTTGAGGACGAACTGGAGCTGCGGCTGGACGTTGGTCAGGTAGTTCGTCAGCGCCGTCTCGTTCGCCGTGATCACGGTGAACTTGCCCGACATGCCGAACTTGCCCTGCCGGATGATGAACGGCTGCGCCTGGCCCAGGGTTGGGTAGAGCTTGAGCTTGCGGGACAGGGTCAGCGTCAGGTTCTCGATGTTGTTGACCAGCGTGCCGCCCGACGCCGGGCCACCGATGCCAGTCAGCAAGTTCCAGCCCGCCAACGGTGGCAGGGAGGACACGATGACACCGGGGGTGCTGCTAGCAGCACTGGAGCCCCAGGACATGGCCTTCGCGGAGAAGGTCACCAGCTTGGACGGGTCCAGGGTCAGCGTCAGGTCGGACAGCATCGAACCGGGGTAGACGCGGGCCCCGGTCACGGCAGTGGGCCCGTACCAGTCGGTGATGGATAGCGAGTGCGCCTGCGCCAGCAGGGCGTTCGCGCCGGTCACGCCCGCGCACTGCTCCGAGAACTTGTAGGTGTAGGGCGTGCCGATGACGGTGATGGCTGCGCCCGACAGGTGCTGGAAGACCGTGGTGCCGTTGCCCTGCGCACCGGAGGTGACGTTGATCGGGATGGTGTACGGGCCCGCGCCGGACGGGGCGTTCGTCACGAACACCTCGGCGGTCAGGCCGGTGCCGACCTGGATCGTGGAGCCGCCGGGGATGGACGCCGTGGCGGAGAACTGAGTCGCGCCGACGTTGGCCGTGGACGACAGGGTGGTGGTGACCGGGATGGCCGTGCCGGTCATCGTGTAGTCGCCCATGATGTTGCCGAGCAGGAAGCCGCCCGTGTCGCAGCGGAAGTCACCGTCGAGCTGGCAGTCCCCGGACAGGGGGCCAAGGACCTCGCCGTACGTCTCGGACATGGACTGCCGCAGGCCGGTGTCGTCCAGGTAGAGCTGATTGTCCTTGCACGCCGGGTCCTTGGTCAGGAGCAGCGTCGCGGTCGGCGGCTGCGGCGTGCCCTGTGCCCCGCGCTCGGAGGCGAGGCCGACGTAAGTAAGATCACTCGGGTAGGTGACCGGGGTGTTCGCCATCGTCCGTCACTCCTGCGCGGCCTCGGCCGTAGATGCTGCCCGCTTGGGGGCGGTCTTGGGGGTCTTCACTACTTCTACTACGGGTTCCCAGCGGTCGTCGGGCGGCGCACCGTCGAAATCGACGGGGGCCATGCCCGGCTTTGCGTGCAGCGGACGGTGGTGGCCGTCCATTGAAGCGTAGGGGTAGACCGTGTGATCTGTCCCCGTGTACCGGTGCTTACCCATCAGTGCCTCCTCCTTCGGGTGACGCGGTTCCGGGTCACTTTCCGCCGCGTCACTTTCCGCTTGGTCGGGTGGGCGGCGTGGTGCGCCTTGAGCGAGGCGCTGATCTTGGCCCGCGTCTTGGCGGAAGGCGAGTGCCCTTTACCGTGGTGCGGATGGTGGCGGCCTCTCAGCGCGGCTGACAGGCGAGCGCGGGAGGCCGCAGACATGGGGTGGCCACGGTGGGGATGGTGCTTGCCCTTGAGCGCCGCCGACAACCGCGTGCGGGCCATGGCCGACATGGGGTGGCCTTTGTGGGGGTGCCGCTTGCCTCTGCGCGCCGCAGCCAGCTTGGCGCGCGTGGCCGGGCTCATGGGGTGACCCTTGTGCTTGTGGTGCTTGCCCTTGAGCGCTGCCCTGAGCTTCGCCCGCGTGGCGGCCGACATGGGGTGGCCACGGTGCGGGTGCTTCCGGCCGCGCCGGGCCGCCGACAGCTTGGCGCGCGTCGCGGCCGACATGGGATGGCCCTTGTGGGGGTGCTTGCGGCCCTTGAGCGCCCGGCTGATCTTGGCGCGCGTCGCGGCGGAGACCTTGTGGCCCCTGAGCGAGGCGCTGATCTTCTTTCGGGTCGCGGCGGACAGCTTGTGGCCGGTGCGGCTGCCAGCGCCGCCCACCACCACATACTTGCCGCCGCCGGGCGGTCCGGAGCCGCCGACCGGCGTGTAGCCGCTCATCCGAACTCGTAGATGCAGGCGCGGAAGGTTATCTGGGCCCACTGCTTGCGCATGTCGTCCACCTCATCGACGTACGGCTCAGCGTATGTGCGCGTGATGCCCCTCTTGCCCTCGCCCGATCCGGGAAACAGCGGCCGCGGAAGGCCCCAGGTGCCCAGGGACGGGTCCGAGATGATCTGTAGCCGGATACCCTCCACTACGTCCTGCTTGAGCTGTCTGGCGGCCTCCAGCCAGTTGTCCTCGGCGGTCACGTGAACCACGGTGAGATCCACAGTGAAGGACAGCTCGCGCTCGCCGCCGCCCTTCGCCCGGCCATGCTGCGGATCGGCAGCCGGGCCGGAGTGGCGCACGTCGGTATCACTCTGGACGGCTACGAAGGCAACACAGCGGGTCGTGCCGGAACCGTAGGCGGCCAGGTTCACGCCGAATGCCTCCGGCTGGTCCTCGTAGACGTGGTCCAGGTGGGTGATCTGCGCCGCGTTGAGGAAGTTCGCCACGTAGGTCTGGACGGTGTAGGCGTCCATCAGCGGCTCCTCTGCTGCACGTACGGCATCAGCTTGCCGAAGCCCTCCTGGAAGTTGTCCTCGCCGGGCCCGACCGGCTCAGCGGCGGCCTTGCCGCGCCCCATGCCCT
>Ga0210384_10000954_pt1 | contig 41476 bp, 39 predicted proteins | sample IncBWH2MmetaG_FD_160574 | JGI IMG/M metagenome (GOLD analysis project Ga0210384, IMG submission 160574) | Forest soil microbial communities from Barre Woods Harvard Forest LTER site, Petersham, Massachusetts, United States - Inc-BW-H-2-M | ecosystem: Environmental > Terrestrial > Soil >... | reverse complement strand
CCGACCAGCGATTCACAATCTCGTCTGCCGTCAATTCGTCGTTGGCAGTGTCCATCCTCATATCGAGAGCAGCCGCTTCGCGAAACGAGAATCCCCGCGCGGCTTGATCAAGCTGCATGCTCGAAACCCCCAAGTCGGCCAAGACCCCGTCCACCGGCGGAATCCCCAACTCTTGCGCGACCTCCGCAATCCTCGAGAACTGCGACTGCACCAGCGTCACTCTCTCCCCGAAGCCCTTTAACCTCTCCCGCGCCAGTTCCAACGCCTGTGCGTCCCGGTCCAGGCTGATCAACCTGCCGGACGTAAGCCGTTTTGCGATTGCTTCCGAGTGCCCGCCCGCTCCCAGCGTGGCGTCGATGTACGTTCTGTCCGGCTTTACGCTCAGCCATTCGAGCACCTCTTCCAACAGCACCGGCGTGTGCGCCGCAGCCAATTTTGCAACGCCCTAAATTCCCAGGTCTTCCAAAGCCTTGTAATCTTCCTCAGTGAACGGCGAATTCTTCAGGTCATCCAGCACGCGCGTATGGTTCATGACCTCGAGATAATCGAGGTTGCCGAACACATCCACTTCGCCCTTCATCTGCGCGGATTCGCGCAACACTGGGGGCACCAGGACTCTTCCCTGCCCGTCCAGCTCCACCGTCAGCCCGTAGTAGCTCGTTCTCATCAGAAACTTTCTTTTTGCCCGGTTTTGGCTCGATACCGCCGCCAGCTTGTCCTCAATGCCCGTCCAGACCTTCATAGGATAAATGCGCGCCGATTCCCCCGTTGTGCTGGTGATGTAAAACTGATTGCCGTACTCTTTCAGAGCGTCCAGAAACACGGCGGGTATCTTCAACCGGCCCTTCTCGTCTACCTTTGCTCGACAGTTGCCCCGCAGATTCATGCGCCCCGCTCGAAGCGACCCTTGTTTTGGCTGGATCGCACACAAATATGTGGTCTAGAATGGCCAAAATGCCCACTTTCACCACAACCCTGGGAAGTTGTTTACTTTGCCCTGAAAGCCCGCTACTTGACTCTACTTCTGCCCACTTCTTACCACTTCTCGCCACATCATAGGCTGCTTTGAATTCTTGTCAAGAGGAATCGTGCATTTTTTTTTAAATAGTTGTGAATTTCTGCGCGTAAGAACCTGAACGAATTCCCTACTACAGCTTGTGTTCGCCGTTTCTTCGCGCGACTACTCTTGGTGGTCTGTTTCTTTAGGCGATCTTGGAACGAATGGCATCCTCCACATGTCGGCCAGTTCCTTTTTGGAACTTTTCTCTCGCCTTCCTTTCTTCACTTCCAACCGGACTCGTGCTATTCTTTCTTGGTACCAACCATCAGTCTCCAGAAGGAGCCAAGCTCATGGAATGGACCACCCCGAAGCACGAAGAGATCGACCTGAACTGCGAAGTAAGCTCCTACGCAAACGCCGAACTCTAAACTGAGAGTCGACTCCAGCCCAGCCGGAGTCGCCAGAAAATCGAATGCGCGTTAAAGTCCTCGGCTCCGCCGCCGGGGGCGGCTTCCCCCAATGGAATTGTGGTTGTACAAACTGCAGCGCTCTGCGCCTCGGCACTCTGAAGGCTCGTGCACGTACCCAGGCGCAGGTTGCTGTTTCGCCGGACCCATCCAAATGGTTCCTTCTGAACGCCTCTCCGGATCTCCGCCAACAAATCAACGCCACTCCTGAACTGGCTCCTCGCTCCACTGTGGTTGGGTCTCCGGTCACTTCCATTCTTCTCACCAGCGCCGATGTGGATTCGGTGATGGGCTTGCTCCATCTGCGCGAATTCCAGCCGCTGCATATTTTCTCAACCCTGTCCGTGCGCCGCATCCTCACGGAGGAAAACAGCCTCTTCCGGGTCCTGTCGCGTTCTACTCCCCCCGTTCGCTGGGAACCCATGCCTCTAGATCGGCTGATGCCGTTAGTGCCTCCTTCAGCGCCGGGGAAGAAAGATGGCCTCTTCTATAAGGCCGTCTCACTGTTGGGCACCTTCCCGGACTATGTGAGCGATACTCTCCGCAACAATCTCTCGCAGGAAGAAGCGGTCATTGGCGTTCAGCTCCTCCACAAAGAAAAGCGGCTCTTCTATGCGCCGAGCTTACCTGGAGCCGGGGAAGACTGGCGCCGCTCCGCCGAGGAGAGCGATTTAGCCCTCTTGGACGGCACCTTCTGGAAAGACGACGAATTGATTGCCGCCAAGCGCACCCGCAAGACTGCGCGGGAAATCGGGCATGTCCCGCTCTGGGGCGAACGCGGCCTGCTTCGGCAGCCATTACGCCTCGGAAAGACCCGGCGCGTGCTAATCCACATCAACAATACGAATCCGGTGCTGAATGAAGACAGCGGAGAACATCGCGCCGTTCGTGAAGCCGGATGGGAAATCGCCTATGATGGTATGGAATTCGAGCTATGAACCCATCCGTGAGCCATGCCGCTGAGAAGCCGCCTTTGTCGGAAGCCGCATTCATTGCCGGCTTTCATGCCATTGGCGATGAGCGCTATCACCACAAACATCCTTTTCATCTGCTGATGCACGAAGGCAAGCTCACGCGCGGGCAGCTACAGGCATGGGCGCTCAACCGCTACTACTACCAGAGCCGCATCCCCATCAAGGACGCGGCCATCCTTGCGCGGAGCGAGGATCCTGCCTTCCGCATGGCGTGGCGCAAACGCATTATTGATCACGACGGCGACGGCACAAAACCCGGTGGAATTGAGAAATGGCTCAAGCTGGTCGAAGCAACCGGTTTGTCGCGCGAGCTAGCACTCCACGGGGACGGCATTCTCCCGGCGACGCGTTACGCCGTGCAAGCCTACGTCGATCTTGTCTCCGCGCGCTCGCATCTCGAAGCGGTAGCTTCTTCGCTAACGGAGCTCTTTTCCAAGAAGCTCATCACCCTGCGCATGGATCGCCTTCGCGAACACTATCCCTGGCTCTCCGGCGGACTCGACTATTTCACCGGCCGTCTCACGCAGGCCACTGAAGATTCCGACTTCGCCTTGGCCTGGGTCGTAAAGCACGCGTACACGCGCGAGCAGCAAGACCTGGCCCACGCCGCTCTTTGCGCCAAGTGCGATATTCTCTGGGCCCAGCTCGACGCGCTCTACTTTGCCTACGTCAATCCCGGCTGGCCTCCGCCCGGCGCTTTCCAACCGGCCAAGGAAGCCTGAGGAACTGCCGATGCCGCCCGACGTCAACAGCTTTCCGCGCCTCGCTCCAGGCTGCCGGCTGAACGAAAAATCGCAGCAGCAGAGGATGTTGCTCATGCCCGAACGCGCCTTGCGCCTGAACGGACCCAGCCTCGAAATTATCGAGCGTTGCGACGGCAAGCACACCGTCCAACAAATCGTAGTGGATTTGCAGAAAATCTATTCGAAAGCCGAGCCGCAGAAGGTGGAATCGGACATCCTGGGCTATCTAGCCCTGCTCCACGACCAGCGCGCGCTCGATTTCACGTAGTTTTTGGAGTGCGGGAGTTCGCTCCCGCTTTTCCGGCTTCTCAATCGGCACAACCGCATGACCGCTGAACTCTCCAACCCGCTAGCCCTAATCGCCGAACTCACCCACCGCTGCCCGCTTCACTGCGTCTACTGCTCCAACCCGTTGGAAATGCAATCCCGCAGCAACGAGCTTTCCACGGAAGTCTGGTCCCGTGTTTTCAAAGAAGCCGCAGCGGCCGGAGTCCTGCAAGCGGATTTCACCGGCGGCGAACCCCTCGCCCGCCCCGACATCATCGACCTCGTCCGAGCAGCCCGCACCGCCGGCCTCTACGTCAACCTCATCACCTCCGGCCTGCCTATGGACGAGATAAAACTTGGGACGTTAGTCGAAGCCGGACTCGATCACTTTCAACTCAGCTTCCAGGGCGCCCGCGAGGACACCGCCAACGAAATCTCCGGCACCAAGTCTCACGCGCAGAAACTCCGCGTCCTCGAATGGCTAAAGCAGCAGCGCGTTGCCGTCACGCTGAACTTCGTCATTCACCGACGCAACATCGATCAACTCGAAGAAATGCTCGCCATCGCCGAGTCTTCCAGCGCCACCCGCGTCGAGTTCGCCAACGTCCAGTATTACGGCTGGGCCTTTGCCAATCGTGAAAACCTTCTGCCCACTCGCAAACAGTTGGATCGTTCCGTCGAGTTTCTGAAACGTGAACAGGAAAGATTGAAGGGAAAAATCCGAATCGAATTTGTGGTCCCCGACTACTACGCCAAGTTTCCCAAGCCCTGTATGGGCGGCTGGGGCCGCAAGCTCATGCTCATCACTCCCAGCGGTGACGCGCTTCCCTGCCACGCCGCGCAAGTCATCCCCGGCCTCACTTTCGAAAATGTAAAGAATCGCAGCTTGCGCGATGTCTGGGAACATTCCTCGGCGTTTCAGAAATTCCGCGGCGAAAATTGGATGCAGGCGCCTTGCAAAACCTGCGATCGCCGCGAGCAGGACTTCGGCGGCTGCCGCTGCCAGGCGCTATTGCTCGCTGGAGACGCCGCTGCCACCGATCCCGTCTGTTCCCTGGCGCCGCTGCGCCCCGAAGTTGACGCCATCCTCACAGGAATGAACAGCGCACCGCCTGCGGAGATCTTCGTAAAACCAAGCTGGCTGTACCGCCCGAACCCCGCCTAGTCCGCCACAGCTGTTTGCGCTTTTCCCAGCCTCATCACCACCGTGCCGATGAAAATCAGGCTGCCTACTAACACCAGCGACCCGAACACCGTCAGAGTAGTCTGCGGCCCGAGGTGCTTCACCACACCGCTCGCGATCAGCGAGCCAATCGGCTGCACGCCCATAAACATCGTCGCGTATACCGCGATTACACGGCTGCGCAACTCATCCGGCACCCGATTTTGGATTAAAGTATTTGTCGCCGCCATCTGCGATGTCGCGGCAAACCCCACCACAAAAAGTGTCACACTGCACAGCCAGAAAACCTTCGCCTGCGAGAAAACAATCAAGCACACCGAGCATGTTAACGACGTCGCGGCAATCCATCGTGCCAGCCCTCGGTAGTGTGTGCGTGCGGCGAACTGCAGCGCGCCGAGTACTGCGCCCACCCCTGCTGAGCTCATCAGGAACCCCAACGTCCGCGCGTCCGACTTCAAAACGTCCTGCGCGTAAACCGGCATGAACACGGAATATTGCAAGCCAAAGAGGCTCAGCGCGCTGAGCAGCAGCAGCGCAGACCGAATCGGCAGATCGCTCATCGCAAATCGAAAGCCCTGCACAAAACTCCGCAGCGGCGAATCCGTGCTTGGCTTGATCACCCTGGGTTCTATCCGCATCATCAGCAGCGCCACGATCACCGCGACAAAACTCAATCCGTTGATAAAGAAGCACCAGCCTGCTCCCAGGAAGGCAATCGCTATTCCAGCAATTGCCGGGCCCACCGCCCGTGCTCCGTTGAAAATCGAGGAATTCAGCGCAATCGCATTCGGCAGATCTTCCTTTCCCACCATCTGCACAAAAAACGCCTGCCGGATTGGCACATCGAACGCGTTGACGATGCCCACCAGGAACGCGATGACGATCAATTGCCATTTGCCAATCCAATGTGTCCACGTTAGTCCCGCCAGGGCGAACGCCAGGATCATCGTAATGGTCTGCGTAACGATCACGCCGCGATGGCGGTCAAACCGGTCCCCCACGTACCCGCCCAACGAGGAAAGAAACAACATCGGCACTTGGCTCGCAAATCCAAACACGCCGAGCAGCGCCGCTGAGTGCGTCAACTGATAGACCAGCCACAGCTGCGCCATGTTCTGCATCCACGTTCCAATGAGAGAAATGAGTTGCCCCGCGATGAACAGTTGAAAATTGCGGTGCTGCATTGCGCGGAAGCGCGTGGAGGCAACGGGGATGCGCGGGGGAACGGCGGGGCTGACCGCGGTGCGGTCACTCTTCAAAATATTCTTCCTCCACTCATTGGATGCGGAGAATCCCGACTAGTCACGATGCCGTGAGTGGAGACGGATTGTCAATGCGGTAGAAAGGAAGGAACAATCCAGATTGTCTCTTTGGAGAACTACGTTCCACTATTCGTTAGGCGGCCCCGGGGCTCCGCCCACGTGCAAGTGGCTCAAGTCATGCAAGGTCGCCTTGTCTTCTTCGGTCATTCCGCGCGTGAAGTTCGGATCACTCAATCGCTGATTGCGCGCGGACTCCGGCATGTTCTGAAGCACACGCAAACGCTGCTGAATCGCCTGTCTGCGCTCCGGCGGCATCTGTCTCCACTTCGGCAGGACATCATTCCGGACGTGGGCGCGTTGCGAAGGCGACATTTGGCCCCAGACACGTGCGCGGTCCTGCAGTTCTTGTCGCTGCGCGGGCGGCAGGCTTTGCAGTCGCCGATTGTACTCAAGTACCCTTTGTCTATCCTGCGAGTTCAGTTCATTAAATTTTCTCGGCGGCGGAGTATATGACGATGGCGGACGGTTTGGATTATTGTTCGGCCGCGCATTCCCCTCCGCTTGATTCGGATGAGTGTCGGACGGACGGTTCGGATTTCCACTCTGTGGACGCCCCGCCTGTGACTGATTCTGCGACTGTCTCTGTTGCTGCCGCTGCTGTCTCGCTTGTTGCAGCGCCTTTGGTGCTGCATTGCCCTGGCGACTCTGACCCGCATGGACACCCGGCCGCTGCGCATAGCCCGGCAAAGCCGCTGCCGCGCACAGTCCCAGCGCCATCAACCATCCCGCGAGTTGGAGTTTTAGTTTCATTACCCTTACATCGTTTGACCCGGATTGGAGTCGCTCGCATCATCGTCCGGCGCCTGCTGCGACAGATCGCTCAATGGCGCAAAATCCGAAATCACATCGTAGTTTTCCAGAACGGGCATGTTCTGATCGATATTGTCGATGTCCCCGGCTGTCAGAGCATTATCCGTTCGCGATCCAATCCACACCGTCGCCAGCAGCAGCATCGACGCCGCAAACGCCACGCGCGGCGACGGCGTGAACCACGCCCACCAGCTCTGCTTCGCCGGCTCCGCCGCCACGCGCGCATGCACGCGCACATCAAACGCCGCCGACGGCTCGATCATCGGCAGCTCGTCCAGCAATACGCTCACCGCGCGAAATTCATTCACGCGCAGCTGGCACGCCGCGCAGGTCAAGAGATGCTTCTCCATCTCCAGCCGTTCGCCTTCTTTCAGGCGCCCGTCCACGTATCCCAAAATCCTGTTTTCCATTCGACTGCAACTCATGACGGCCTTCCTTCTCTACCCAGGGTCTACTGCCTTGCTTGCTGTGCCACGAGCGGGGCTAGTTCCACTCGCAGCGTTTCGTACGCCCGGAAGAGCAGAGATTTCAGCGCGCTTTCCGAGCATTCCAAAATCTTCGAAATCTCTCCGTAATCCAGCTCCTGGTATTTGTGCAGAAGCACTGCCGCGCGCTGCTTCTCCGGCAGCTTGTCGATGGCGTGCCGGATCATCTTGCGCCGCGCATCCTCCACCAGGTGCTGCTCGATGTTCGGGCGTTTCTCGGCAACGTCCAGCGTCCGCTCATCGCCATCCTCGGCATCCGTCGTCACCGGCGCATCCAGTGAGATTTCCATGCGCTGATGACGGTTGTCTCGCATCGAGTTCAACGCCAAATTTGTCGCGATGCGAAAGAGCCAGGTGGTGAACTTCGCGCTCGGCACGTATTCTTCGCGCGCGCGGTACACTCGCAAAAAAACTTCCTGCGCCAGGTCTTCCGCCAGCTCCCGGTTGCGCACCATCCGGTACAGAAAATTGACCAGCGGACTCCGATAGCGATGCAGGAGAAGTGCGAACGAGTGTTCGTCGCCCGCCTTCACGTCCAGCATCAGTTGGACGTCCGACCTGGCCATAGTCGCCACACTGTATCAAACACTTGTGTTCTCAGAAAGTTGCAAGTGGTAGGGGTACTGGGGGGCGAAACTGCAGCGAATCTAAACGTGGAATAAACGCTCCATTATCAACAAGCTAACAACGCCCACAAAAACCAGCAGCGCCATTCGCCAATTCGGCTCGCGGTTCACTTCCGGCAGCAAATCCGTCGCTGCCACGTACAGCGTCACGCCGCCGGATAGCGGCAGCGCGTATTTCAATTGTCCTTGCAAAGAACTCGTCAGCAGAACACCGAAAATCGTCGCTGCGCCTAATAACCCCGCTGCCAAGATCGCGTTGCGCTTCCCTTGCCCGCTGGCCAACACCACTGACGCCACCGTGAATCCTTCGGGCAGCTTATGGAGAAACACGGCGAAGAACATCACCGCGCCCAGCCACGTCGAAACCAGGAATCCCGCCGCAATCGCCACACCGTCAAAAAAAGTGTGAATGGTCATCCCCACCAGCACGCTCGTCCGCGCGTGTTGGTGGCTCACTTCCTCGCAATGCGTCTCTTCGCCAAAATGAAAATGCGGCGCCAACGTATGTTCGAACAAGTGCACCAGAAAGTAGCCGATCAAGACATACAGCAGCGCGCTCTCTCCAGACAGCCGCACCGACTCCGGAATCACCTCAACAAACGCCACCGCCAGCATGTAACCAGCGCCCAGCGCCAGAAAATATTGCAAGAATTTTCGCGGCCACTCCCTGTGCACAACAAAGTATCCGCCAATCAAATTCCCCACCGCGGCAATCAGCCCCAGCCCCACCGCCAGCCCCGTCCGAAATGCCAGATCATGTCCCATTTGGAGTGCGGCGGCTCGCCGCCGCTTTTCCGTCCGCTTCGATACACCGAATCGATCTCTTGACCGATTTTCTCCCCTGTTTCCGCACTTCTCTGCGCCCTCTGTGTCCTTAGTGAACTCTGCGTTAAGTCTTTTCTTCCGTTCTTTATTTCATCCAGAATGCCGGAACAAAATCACATCCCCCTCTTGCACCACGTATTCCTTCCCCTCCAGCCGCACCTGCGCCTTCTCCCGCGCCGCCGCCAAACTGCCCGCGGCCAGCAAATCCTTCCATCGCACCACTTCTGCTCGTATGAACCCGTGCTCGATATCGCTGTGAATCGCCCCTGCCGCCTTCACCGCCGACGCGCCCTTTCGAATCGTCCACGCGCGCACTTCCGGCTCCCCCGCGGTAAAAAACTGGATCAGCCCCAGCAAATCATACGTCGCGCGAATCAGCCGGTTCAGGCCCGGCTCCTTCAATCCATACGAAGCGAGTAACTCCGCGGCCTCTTTCTCATCCATCTCCGAAAGTTCCGCCTCCAGCCGCCCGCAAATCGCCACCACCGCCGCGTTCGGCCGCCCTTGCAACGAACTCAACTTGTGCCGCTCCACCGCCGAATCCAGCTTGTCCGCCTCGTCGTCGCCCAGATTCAGCACGTATAGCACCGGCCGCGCCGACAAAAACAAAAATCCGCCGATCGACTTCCTCTCCTCCGTCGTCAGCTCCAGCTCGCGCAGCGCTTTCTCCGCCTCCACATGCGCCTTGCATTTCTCCAGGGTATTTTTTTCGAGCAGCAGCGCCGGCTCGCTCTTCTTTTTCAAATCTTTCTCGAGCCGCTCTAACCGCCGCGTAATCTGGTCGTGATCCGAAAGCATCAGCTCCAAATCGAGGTTCGTCGCATCCCGCAATGGATCGATGCTCCCTTCCGAATGCGGCACCGATGGATCATCAAACACGCGAATCACATGTGCAATCACGTCCACTTCGCGCAGTTGCGCCAACGCGTCCCGCATGCGCTCCTTCTGCATCCCGCCCAAATCCACGTAATTGACCGTCGCATACGTAATCTTTTTCGGGTTATAGAGCTTCGCCAACTCCACCAGCCGCGGCTCCGGCACCTTGGCCACGCCCACGTGCGTCGCCGACGCCCCGGCCTTCCCCTCGACCTGCGCTTTCGTCAAGATTCGAAACAGCGTGGTCTTCCCAACCTGTGGTAGTCCAATAATTCCTGTCTGCACTCGCGTCCCTTCGATCCACTAATTTCCATCCACGCAAACTCCTCATCCTAGCACACCCCTAGCTGCGTCCCTCAAGACCGCACTGTGCCCGCATGGAGCTCGCGCCGCCGAGTTTGTTTTGGAACACTCATGATTGCTGACGCCAGGATTTACGATTTGCGATGGAGTGGATGTACAATTTCGACCAGGAATGACTAACTTGCTGGGGAGAGAGATGTTTGGCCGACGAATTGAACCCCAATACTGTGAGATGCGGAAATACGTTCAAAAAAAGATTGCCTCCGGCAAACTGAGCGAAGAATCTGATCTCTCCAAAGTATTAGATTCGCTAGAGCTTGTAGAACTAAATATGGAGGTTGAAGAGTCGGGCGTTGAGCCAGCCGTGGAAATCAGGACAGTGAGAGATTTTCTCTGGCTCTGCAAAGCCATAGACTTTCAACGCCAACGCAGGGAAAGCCGGAGCAATTGAACCCCGGAATTGAACGATTCTCATCTTTCATTTCTTACTCGATTCCTAATTAATGCCGCCAATGGGCCTAACAATCTTGGACCTTTCCGCCTACGTTGGTCTCGCCGCCGTCGGGGCCATCACCCTAAACATGTTCCTGGGAATGCTCATGGCCTTCCGCTACAGCCCTCGCCGCTCCTGGCCGCATCGCCGGTTTAACTATTTTCGGATTCACAACTGGACGGGGTACATTGCGTTGTCTGTTTCAATCCTTCATCCCGTGATTCTGCTCTTCAACAAGGATCCGCGCTTCCGTATCTTGGACATCGTCTACCCCGTGCATTCGCCGCAGCAGCCTCTCGACAACAGTATTGGCGCTATCGCCCTCTATCTGCTCGCCTTCATCGTCGTCACTTCCTACATGCGCCTCCGTCTCGGCCGCCATCTTTGGAAATCTTTCCACTTCTCCATTTATTTCGCCGCCGCCGCGCTTTTTTGGCACAGCTTGTTCACCGATCCCAGTTTGAAGAACGCCCCAGTAGACTGGTTCGATGGCGGCAAACTCTTCGTCGAATCCTGCCTGCTGCTAATCACGATCATCAGCCTGCTGCGCCTACTCCATGCCCGCAGAAAATCTCTGCGCGCACGTCAATCCGCTCAGGTGTCCGCTACCTCTGATTAGCCTTCAGGGAGGAGTTGTCTTCAGGATGGAATCTCTAGCGCTGAACCTTTTCGCCCTCGCTCGCTTTGCTCGCAGGTAACCCGCTAAGCGCCTCTCTTACCTTGCCGATCAAAGTGGCGATCGAAAACGGTTTGGCCAGAATGGCCTGAGGCGAAATCTGACTGGACTGTACTCCAGCATGTTCCGAGTAGCCCGACATGAACAGGACCTTCAATTCTGGCCGCTCTTTCTTCAGTCTTTCCGCCATTTCCGCGCCGCCCATTCGCGGCATGATCATGTCCGCAAGCACCAGATGAATCGCGTTCGCGCTTTGCGCAATGGTTTCCAGGGCTTCGGCGCCGTTTTTGGCCTCGAACACCGAATAGCCCGCGCTCTTGAGGAACTCGCACGCCAGCTCGCGCACGGCTGCCTCGTCCTCTACAACGAGGATGGTTTCTTTACCGCGGGGGATCGCCGCGGGCTTGATTTCCTTTGTGTCCTCAATCTTTGTTGCATGGCCAAGGGGAAGGTAAATTTCGAATGTCGTTCCTTTTCCCGGCGCGCTCTCCACCCAGATGAACCCGCCGCTCTGCTTCACGATGCCGTACACCGTGGCCAAACCTAGCCCAGTGCCCTTGCCAACCCCTTTGGTCGTAAAGAACGGCTCAAAAATATGCGCTTTGGTCTCCTCGTCCATTCCGTGCCCGGTGTCGGTCACCGAGAGGAGTCCGTACTCGTCGGGTTGCATTGGATGACGCTTGAGCGCTTCGGTGCGGTCGAGCACTGCGTTTCGGGTGCGAACCATGATGCTCCCGCCCTTGGGCATTGCGTCGCGCGAGTTCACCACCAAATTCATGATGACTTGCCCGATCTGTCCGGGGTCCGCCTTCACCGATACCAGTTTCGGATCCGGCGTGAAGGTATACTCGATGTCTTCTCCAATGAGCCTCGCCAGCATCTTGCCCATATCTGCGATTACCGCGTTCAAATCGATCACGCGGGGCTCCAGCATCTGCATGCGGCTAAACGCCAGCAACTGCCGGGTCATCGAAACGGCCCGGTCCGCGGCCTTTTGAATCTGTTCTACATTGTTTCGGCCCGGCTCGCCGGCCGGAATGCGGTCGGAAAGCAATTCGCAGTGTCCGCTGACGATCATCAAAAGATTATTGAAGTCGTGCGCCACTCCTCCCGCCAGCCGCCCGACTGCTTCCATCTTGTGCGCTTGACGCAACCGTTGTTCCAACTGCTTTTGTTCGTTCTCCGTTTTTTGCAGGTTTGCGCGCATGCGGTCAAATGCCGCGGTTACCTCCGCGACCTCGTCGCCTCCGCTGGCATCCAGCGGAAAGCTCGAATCGCCTTTTTCGAATGCGTGCAGGCCGGTCACCAGCCTTGCCAGCGGTTTTGTGATCGTTTTGGAAAGGAAAAAAGCCAGCACCGTCCCTGCAAGAATGCTGACGAATCCCAGAATCAGCAGCACTCGATTCAGTTGCTTCAGGAATGTAGTTGCGCGGTCGAAGGATTTCAAAACACTCAGTGATACCGGAATCCCAGCCCCGTAGGAAAGCCTTACCGTTGTGCCAAGGTAGCGTTCGCTTCCGATCTGGATCTCCTGCTCCGTCTCCAGTTGATCCCCCTGACCTTCGCGAAATTGCTGCTCCAACAATCCATTGGCTTCGGGTGAAAGTGTGCTCGCCGCGATCTCATTGCCATACCGGAACACTGCTTCGCTGGAGGCCACGTTGCTGAAATTGCGCGCCTGACTTTTGCTTACCTCCTGCCCTATGACGAGAAACCCTAGCAGGGTCCCGCTCGATTGCTCGTCAAAATAGACCGGCTGTACCCAGATCTGATAAAGACGCCCGCTGTGGAACCACCAGTCCCAGACGTTTCCTCTTTTAAGCGAGGCGCGCAACGATTCTTGGGCGGCATCCAGCGGGAAATCAGCGTTGCTGGATTGAAATGCCAGCACGTCTCCAGGGATTCCGGCGAGAACAAAGAGGTCGCTCCCGGTGAGCGCCCAGATATCCTGAGAGCCATCCTGAATCTTTGCTTTGTGCTGCGTGGTCATCAGAGCTCGAAGGTTGGGCATGTCGGCGACGAGTACCGCTGTGTGCGTCAGTGTCGCCTCGCGCAGCCTTTCGAAACTCTCGTAGTTGCGAACGGAGTTGTGTAGATCCTCGCGGATCGCTTCCCGCTCTTGCTTTTCGACGCGGTTGCGCACAACCAGCAGCATCGCGCTGGTCAGCCCCGTGGAGAGGGCCAGAAGCGATAGAAGAAATCTCGTTCGTAGACGAATCTTCCCCACTTGCGATTCCTGTTTTTGACGCGTCCGGGCGCGGGTACGTTCTAAAGGTTGAAAGGATCGGGATGCCCGTCATTTTCAAGCCTAGCATTCGTGTTTTGGAATATTTGCTAGCCGTTTGAGTCAAATGTCGAAAGCCATACTGTTCGTATGGGCAACTACGTATCCTGAGAGGAATTCAAAAATAGTTGAGAGGATCTTCGACTCTTTCAAGCTCAACGCAGTGTGACCGTTCCAAGGAGTTCTCACCCTACTTTTCCTTTATCCCCCGGAACTTGCTAATCTATCCGCCCGTTTCCGGAATGGAGCTTCCGTGACCACATCGTCCCCTGTGCCCTGCTTTGACCTCGACGCCGCCACCAAACACCTCGCTGGCCGCGATGAGCGTCTGAAGAGCTTAATCGACGAGACAATTCCCTTCCAAATGGATCAGGATCCGATTCAATCTCCATACGAAGCACTGCTTGAGGCGATCGCTTATCAATCCATCTCCGGCAAAGCCGCTGCCACCATTTTTGGCCGCGTCAAAGCTCTCAGTGCGACGGGCCGCGCTCCCACACCTGAAGAAATGCTCAAGTTGCGCAAGCCCGCCCTGCGCAAAGCCGGCCTATCCGGCGCAAAAGTTCTAGCCATGAAAGACCTCGCGCGAAAAACGATCGATGGCGTCGTCCCCACCCTAGAACAAGCCGAGAAACTTTCCGACGAAGAACTCGTCGAACGCCTCGTCTCCGTCCGCGGCATAGGCGCCTGGACCGTTGAAATGTTCTTGATTTTCCGCCTTGGTCGCCCCGATGTCCTCCCCATCCACGATCTCGGCGTCAAAAAGGGCTGGTCCGTTACCTACGGCAAAAAGCACATGCCCAAGCCCAAGGAACTCCTTGCTTTCGGTGAACGCTGGCGCCCCTACCGCACCGTCGCCAGTTGGTATATGTGGCGCGCCTGCAAGCGTGCGGGCAACGCTGCGCTGCGCAAAATCCGCCCGGCCCCTACCAAGCGTCGTCGCCCCGTCAAAGTCCACCGCAAACGCGCCGGTCTTAGACCGGGCTTAAAAAGATAAGATTTCTCTTGACAGTATATTCCTTATCAGTTACTATACGTGCTGGTTAAAGCTATCTCCGGAGTGCGGCAGCTTACCTGATCTGGGAAGGGCGAGCTGCCGCACCTTTTTTTTGGACTTCATAGGAACCAGGGAGAGGGGGTGGGTCAACAGTCCTGGTTTTTCGCGAAACTCTCATTTCCCTGCGCCTAATTCCTTCAGCATCAGACACATAGCTGCAATTCCCGCCAGTAGCACTCCACTTTCGAGTGAAACTGAAATCCGGTGCCATCGGCTGAACTCCGCAAGCAAGGGGCTATCTGCCGCCGTCGCCTGAATCGATCCCATCTGCGCCCGCAGCGCCGCCATTTTCGGACTCACCGCATGCTGCGAAACCACCGTCAGCAAAATCATCAACACCACGCAAAGAGCCACCGGGGCCACGAGGCTGGAACCCGCGCGCGTTCGCAACAAGCGCGCCAGCAACAGCACGATCCCGCACACCACTCCGATCATGTGCATCCACCACAGTCCGTACCCCACCATGGCCCCAGCCTGGTCCCGGCTCCCCAAAATCCGGAACGCTCCCGGCGCCACCACGAAACTTAGGAACGCGTCGCTGCCGAGCCACAAGCTCAAACTTAGAAACTCTACCGTACGAAGGAAGGTTGACATGCTTGGATTTTAGCTAGAATAGCTTTTGGCGTGGAAACAAAAGATGGTGGGCGACAAAGGACTTGAACCTTTGACCTCTCCCGTGTGAGGGGAGCGCTCTAACCAACTGAGCTAGTCGCCCGTAATCACTATTTGTATCAGGAAGGACGCGGGTTTTCAACCAGTGCCAACGGCCACCTCTCAAATCGTTTCGCAGCTGCAGCGCTCCATCGCGCGCGCTATCTATGGCAAGGAAGACGCCATTCAACTCGCGCTGATCACCCTGCTCGCGCGCGGCCATTTGCTTATTGAAGACGTTCCCGGTGTCGGCAAGACCACCCTCGCTCAGGCTCTTGCGAAATCGTTTCATTGCACCTTTCAGCGCATCCAGTTCACTTCCGATCTGCTGCCCAGCGACGTCCTGGGCGTCAGCGTCTACAATCCCGAATCCCGCGAATTTGAATTCCGTCCTGGCCCCATCTTTGCCAACGTCGTCCTCGCCGACGAAATCAACCGCACCACGCCCCGCACGCAATCCGCGCTCCTCGAAGCCATGAATGAAGCGCAGGTCACCGTCGACGGAAAAACACTGACGCTTCCGCAGCCCTTTCTCGTTATCGCCACGCAAAACCCCGTCGAGCATCACGGTACCTACCCGCTGCCGGAGTCCCAGCTCGACCGTTTTCTGATGCGCATCAAAATGGGCTACCCCTCGCACGAAACCGAGCGGGAGATTCTACGCAAACGCGTGGGCGACAATCCTCTCGACGCGCTCGAACCCTTGGCGGACGTCAGCGAAGTCTTGGCCATGCAGGAGTCCGTCGCCCGCGTAAAAGTCGACTCCAGCCTCCACGATTACGCCCTCGACATCGTCAATCGCACCCGCAAGACCGAGCAGCTTACCCTCGGCGTTAGCCCGCGTGGCACCTTGATGCTCCAGCGCGCCGCGCAGGCTCGCGCTTTCCTAGACGGACGCGACTATTGCCTTCCCGACGACTTCAAACAGCTGGCCGTCTCCGTTTTTTCTCATCGCGTCGTCGCCAGCTCGCGCCACGCTTCTTTGCAGAAAAAATCGGAAGCCACCGAGTCCGTGCTTCGCGATATCGTCGATTCCGTCCCTGTTCCGCTCTAGGTTTTCGCCGTGAGCATGTCTTCCACGATCGCGCAGCTTTGGGCCAAATCCGACCGCCCCGCCGTCCGCGCGTTTCTTCTCTCCATCGCTTCGCTTTCCGCAGCCTTGCTGCTCGCGCTTTATTCCGGCGCAGCAGCGGAGCTCGGCCAAGTGGCCCTCGCCAGCACTTCGGCGCTGATCGCGCTGGCCGTCGCAGGTTGGGTAGGTGTCACGCTCGTTCCGGTTCTGGCAAAGCGCACACCGCTCCGCTGGATCGGTTACAAAATGGAGTACCGCGTCACTCGCGAAGGCTGGATCTATCTCGTCGGAATCATACTTGTGGCGCTCCCCGCGCTGAACACTGGCAACAACCTTCTTTTTCTGATTCTCGCCAGCCTGATCGCGGTCATCCTCATGTCCGGCATCCTGTCTTCCATCACCCTTTCGGGAATCGAAATGCGCCTCGAGTTACCCGAGCACATTTTCGCGGATCAGCCCGTCCGCGCCACCGTCGAGTTGGAAAATCAAAAATTGACGCTGCCTTCGTTCTCCTTGCGTGTCGAAGCCGCCAAAACAAAAGGCGGACCCGCCGCGGCCATGCTGGACACTCCGGTCTATTTTCCCTATCTCCCGAAGCACGACAGCCTCCAGCAAATCGTGCCCATGATCTTTCCCCGGCGTGGGGTCTACCGCCAGGAAGCCTTCCGCATCGTCACGCGCTTTCCGTTCGGATTCCTACAGAAATCGCGGCATGTGAATTTGAAAACCGAAGCCTTGGTCTATCCCTCTGTCGGGCCCAGCGAAGAGTATTTGGAAATCTTGCCGGGCATTCAGGGAGCGCTGGAAAGCCTGGCGAAAGGACGCGGGCAGGATCTCTATGCGCTTCGCGACTACGTTCCTACTGACAGCGCGCGCCACGTTCACTGGAAGGCTTCCGCGCGCTACGGCTCGCTGATGGTTCGCGAATTTGCGCGCGAAGACGATTGCCGCATCCTGCTGGTGCTCGATCCGCATCTTCCTGTGGACAAAGTCACCGGGCTTCCGCCGGACCTCACTGCCTCGAACGCTCGTTTCGAACGGGCCGTCTCCGTCTGCGCCAGCCTCGCCTGGCACTTCTACGAGAGCAATTCCTTGCTGCAATTCCGCGGCGCCACCATCGAGACTCCGCTCGCCCCCGCCGATGAGAATATTTTCGCCGTCCTTCGCTACCTCGCGCTCGAGCAACCGCTGCCGCCCGATCCCAAGCAGGCGCTCATGGCCGATCTCGCTGCCTCGCCTGAGCTGTTCAAAATCATCGTCACCAGCCAGCCCCGCGGCTCCATCCCCGCCGCCGTCTGGAGTTCCTCCTACGTGGTCTTTCTCGACGATGTCGTAGTGAAATAGGTGGGATTAACATTCCTGTCTGTAGTGACCTTCGAACGGCCTGTCCCACCTAGCTGTGCGAGAATGTCACCGCACCATGCTGGACGCTCGCGATTTCCGCACATTTCGGAAACAGCTGTTGCCCTGGTTTCGGCAATTCCGGCGCGACCTTCCGTGGCGGCGCACGCGCGACCCCTATCGCATCTGGCTTTCTGAAATCATGCTGCAACAGACGCGCGTGGCTGCCGTGATTCCTTACTACGAACGCTTTGTCGATCGATTCCCGGATGTTCGCGCGCTTGCGGGGTCGCCGGAGGAAGAAGTGCTTCGGCTCTGGTCCGGCCTCGGCTATTACAGCCGCGCGCGCAATCTACAAAAAGCGGCGCGGCAAATCGTTGCGCAACATGGAGGACAATTTCCAACGAAGTTGGATGAAGCGCTCGCCTTGCCTGGCATCGGCAATTACACGGCCGCGGCGATACTGAGCATCGCGTACGAAGAAAGATTTGCAGTCCTCGACGGCAATGTCGCACGCGTCCTCGCACGTCTGGGCGCATTGCGCGGCGATCTCCGCGAATCGCGGCGGTGGCAGGAATTGCAGAGAGTTGCGGACACGTATCTCGACCCAGAGTCTCCCGGCGACTGGAACCAGGCCATGATGGAGCTGGGCGCCACCTTGTGCACGCCGAAATCGCCGGAGTGCCTTCTCTGCCCCGTCTCCCAATTCTGCGAAGGCCGCAAACTTGGCATCGCTGAATCCTTGCCGGAGAAACGAAAAAAACGCGCCACCGTGGAAGTCACTCTCGCCGCCGCGGTCTTTACGGATACCAACGGCCTGACTCTTCTCCTCTCGCCGTCGCAGGAAAAAAACAAGCAGGACGCTCCCGACCACATTCCGACATTGGTTTCCAGAATGTGGCATTTCCCCACGGTTTCTATAACCAAAAATCCCGCCGCAGAATTGCGCCGCTTTCTCCAGGATTTTCCGTCCGCCGCGAAGCATCCCAAGTTGCAGTTGGAGCCTCTCGTCAAGGTGCGGCATTCCGTCACGTATCGCGCCATCACCATCGCGCCATTTGTCGTCAATGTGAAACAACTGCCTCGCGTTCCCGGTGCGAAGTGCATTCCGCTGCGCGAGATTTCCAGTCTGCCGGTGTCCAATCTCACCCGCAAAGTCGCGCGCGCTGCTCTCGCAGCCGCAATTCCCGTCGCAAAAAAGCCCTGAGAGTTATCCTTTCGCCTAGCATGCCGCTCGCCATCGCTGGCAAGTGCTACGATGGGAATTCCACCATGGCGGCCTCCCTCACAACTCCGCGTGTTCCTGCATTGCCTGCCGAGCGATTCTTTCGAACTTCGCTTTCGCTACTGCTGCTCACTTCTATCCTCACTCTGGTCAGCACCGGAAAACTCGATCTCTTCACCATATTTGTGGCTCCCCTGGCCGCCCTCTATAAGGGCTACCGTTGGTGGCACGGTCGCCCCGCCGAACTCTCTTCCCGTGCGGCAACCTGGTGCGTGCTGCTCTACCTGTTTTTCTTTCCCATAGACCTTCTGCTTTTTTCGCGTTTTCTAGCGGGAAACTCTTCGAACCCTCCGCTGTTCGCCGCGCTCCTGGCCGCCGTGCATTTCCTTCTTTTCGTCACGCTGGTCCGGTTTTACAGCGCCGTAACGGATCGCGACGCAAACTTTCTCGCCATGCTTTCTTTCGCGGGGATTCTGGCGGCAGCGGTTCTCACCGTCGACACCACTTTTCTGGCGTTCTTCTTTGTATATCTCATGTTTGGCATCGCCACTTTTGCCGGCATGGAGCTGCGTCGTGGGGCGGTGGGCGCGGTCACTTTCGCTCCCAACACACAACCGGAACGCGACCGCAAGCTCACTCGCGCACTCAGTCTTGCGGCGCTCAGTGTGGCGCTGGGAGCCATCCTGCTCGGCAGCGGACTCTTTTTCTTCTTCCCGCGCTTCAACGCCGGCTACCTTGGTCGCGCGGGCTTCAATTCCTCGCTGATGACCGGATTCACCGAAAATGTCGAGCTTGGCCAAATCGGAGAGATCAAAAAAGATTCGGCTGTGGTTATGCGCGTACTGACTGGGAAGCCCCTCGGCTACAGTCTTTTGCGCTGGAGAGGAATTGCGCTAACCACGTTCGACGGCAAGCGCTGGAGTTCCAGTGAGCGGACGCCACAAACTCTCTCGCCAGGCCCAGACGGATGGATCTACCCGTCGGATCCCGCGCAAAAGCTGGATTCGCCGGGGCCGGGAATTCTCTATACCGTCTTTCTCGAGCCGCTGGCCACAGACGCGATTTTCGTTCCCGGCAAAGTCATTTCTCTTAAAGGAAATTTCACCGGTGAAGGCGGAAATTCTTTTTCCGCGATGCGCCGTTCCTACATTTTCCGCGATTCCACTGGCACGCTGCTGAATCCTTTTCACAACTACGGTGCCATTCGCTACGTCGGCTTTTCACGATTGACGCCCATCAATGCGGCTAGACTTGGCGCAGCTTCCACGGATTATTCGCGCGACATCACCGACACCTACCTCCAGCTTCCTGCCAAGCTGGATGCGCGGATTCCGGTACTTGCCCGGCAAATCACCAAAAACGCCAAGACTCCGTTCGTCAAGGCCCTGGTGATGGAAAGTTTCCTCCGGGACCGGTTCACTTACACGCTGAATCTGACGGGCAAACCCGGGGACGATCCACTGGCTCATTTTCTTTTTGATACCCGCGCGGGCCACTGCGAGTACTTTGCCTCGGCGATGACTATCATGCTTCGCACGCTCGGGATTCCCGCGCGTGAAGTAAACGGGTTCCTCCCCGGTGAATACAACGACCTGGGCGGCGATTATATCGTCCGCGCGAGTGACGCACACAGTTGGGTCGAAGTCTATTTTCCCGGTAATGAGTGGCAGGTTTTTGATCCAACCCCGGCCGCTCCGGAGAATTCCGCGGGGTTCCTTTCGCGCCTCGGAAAGTATGCTGACTGGATGGAAATCACCTGGAACGAATGGGTGATTGGCTATGACTTCGCCCATCAACTGGTGCTGGCACAGAACTTGCAGCGCAACTCGAAGAACTGGAGCGAAACGACGCGCATCTGGTTCCAACAAAAACAGCGCGCGAGCAAAAGATGGATGAAGTCCTGGCAAGTCCGGCATGGCGCGGCGGGCTTCGTGCTCCCGCTATCCCTCGTCTTGTTGCTTGTGGCGTTGCGCTTCAATCTAGTTCCCACATTGATTCGACGCATCCGCTTGTTCCTGCAATTGCAATCCGGTGAATCCGCGCGCAACAATCCTCAGCTGGCTTCGCGGCTCTATGCGGAACTTCTGCGCATGCTGGCGCGCCGGGGCTTCATTCGAATCGAATCACAGACTCCGTTTGAATTTGCCGCTGCGGTGGCCGTGCCCAACCTGTCTCCCGCTGTTCAGGAATTCACGCAAATTTACGCGCACGCACGCTTCGGCGGAGCACCCTGCAACACGACGCGGCTACGCCAGCTCCTCGACCAGATTCGAATGGCCTTGCGCTCCCGCTGAAACTGGCCCTCCCGCGGGCTTCCCGCGCCCATGTTACAATCAAGAATTGCGCAAAGGCGCAAATTCATTGCCTATGACCAAGGTCGGATTCGTCAGCCTGGGATGCCCGAAGAACCTCGTGGACAGCGAGGTGATGATGGGTATTCTTGCGCGCGAGGGCTATGAGCTGACGCCGCGCGCGGACGAAGCCGAAGTGCTGGTGGTCAACACATGCAGTTTTATTGAGGCGGCGCAGAAGGAATCCGTGGAAGCCATTTTGGAAATGGCGGAGCACAAGAAATTCGGCGCCGCGAAAAAGCTGATTGTCGCGGGCTGCCTGGTGGAACGCTTTCGAACGCAAATCCTCGAACAAGTGCCGGAAGTAGACGCGGTCATCGGGACCGGCGAAGTCGAGCGCATCATGGAGGCCGTCGAAGGCGATTTGCGCGTGCTTCCCGCTCAGCCGCCGGCATTTCTGTATCACGACTTGACGCCGCGCATCATCACCACGCCGAAGCACGCCGCGTATATCAAGATTGCGGAAGGCTGCGATCATCCGTGCACGTTCTGCATCATTCCGCAGCTTCGCGGGAAGTTTCGCAGCCGGCGATTCGAATCCGTGGTGCGCGAAGCCGAGAATCTTGCCAAATCCGGCGCGCGCGAAATTACTCTGATTGGACAGGACACCACTTCCTACGGCGAAGACCTGGGATTGCGCGATGGCCTGGCGCAATTGCTGGAAAAGCTTGCGCACGTGGATGAGCTGCTGTGGGTGCGGTTTCTTTACGCGTATCCGAACCGCGTCACCCAGAAACTGCTCGATGCCATCGCGGCGCACCCGCGGCTGGCGAAGTACATGGACATGCCGCTGCAGCACGCCAGCCGGAATGTTTTGGCGCGCATGAAGCGCGGTTCGAACGGCGAGGCGTTTTTGAAATTACTGGACCGCATTCGGAAGACAATCCCCGGCGTTTCGCTTCGCACGTCGTTCATCGTGGGCTTCCCGGGTGAAACCGATGCCGATTTCGAAGAGCTTTGCGATTTTGTGAAGGCGGCGAATCTCGATTGGATGGGCGTGTTCGAGTATTCCGACGTGGACAACGCCGGAAGCTACACACTCGATGAAAAAGTGGATGCGAAAACGATCAACGATCGCCGGAACCGACTGATGGCTATTCAGAAAAAGATCTCGCGAGAGAATTTGCGCGCGAAGTATTTGCGTGGAGAGCCGTCGGCGACCAAGGCAGACGGAAAAGCGGCAGCGCGGCTGCCGCACTCCAAACGCACCTTTACGGCGCTGATCGAAGGCCTTTCGAAAGACAATCCGCTTGTCTGGGAAGCGCGCCTCGAAGGCATGGCCCCCGATATCGACGGGAAGCTGTACCTGACGGACATTGAATTGCCCAGCGGTGAAGTCGCGGAGGCCGGTGACGTCGCCCGCGTCGAAATCACCAAGACGGACGCTTACGATTTGATCGGCCGCGTGGTCGAAATCCTGCCGCGTCCGGCCGCGCAGGCTGGCATCAGCGCAGCGCCGATGCCGCCCGTCGAGAAACTGCATCGCATTGCCACCGGCGCACCCCTCCGCGTCCTCGCCTGAGATATACTCTCTCCTCGAAGAGGACTTGCCCGGACCATGAAACACAAATGCCCCATTTGCAAAGCGGAGACGGACTCCGCGATTCACGCGGATTTCCCTTTTTGCAGCGAACGCTGCCGCGAGCGCGACCTTGGGAATTGGGCAAGCGAGAAGTATGTGGTTTCCGAACCCATCTTCACCGAAGAAGAAGTGTCGGAAGGCGAGCCCAACACCATCGTTCTTGATCTGAACAAAGATTCGGACCATTCGAATGACGCCGACCACTGACCCCAAACCCACTCCCGAAGCGCCGCGCGAGAAGCCGCATCTTGCGCTGGCGATCGCCACGGCGTTTGGCGTGGGATACATTCCCAAAGCGCCGGGCACGTTTGGTTCGCTCGTGGGCGTAGCGACTGCGTTTCTCTCGGCGGTTTTTTTCTTGCGGCCCGCGTCGCTCGGCGGCTTGCTTTCACTTCATCCCGATTACGAGGCGGTCTTGAAGGATCAGCATTTCCTCGTCCCGGGCAGCGATATTCACAACGCCGTGCTGGCGCTGCCGGTGTTCTGCGCGTTGGCGCTGCTCGTGATCCTTGGCGCGATTGGCGTTTGGAGCGCCTCACGCGCAGCCGCCTACTCCGGCATCGAAGATCCGCAATTCGTGGTGATTGATGAAGTCGCAGGTCAACACCTCGCGCTGCTCCTCCCTCTGATTCCCATTTCCTTGCCGCATCTCACCACGCACATGGACTTCTCGCTGTTCGCGATTTTCTTCGCGCTCAGCCTGGTGAACTGGAAATATCTTTTGGTTGGTTTCGTCCTGTTTCGTGTCTTTGACATTTGGAAGCCCTGGCCCATTCGCGGCCTGGAAAAACTGCGCGGCGGCTGGGGCATCATGGCGGACGACTGGATGGCGGGCGTCTACGCTGCAATTCTGCTGCGGGTCGCGCTACACTTTGGCTTGGTATGAAATTCGGCTTTGGGTCCTCGTCAGAAAAGAACGGCATTCCGCACATTGAGAGAGTTGCGCCCGCCGCTGCCATTCCCGGCGGCGAAATGGCGATTCATGGCAGCGGGTTCGTTTCGCGGGGGCAAGCGCGTCCGGAGGTGCGCTTTGGCGAAGCGGAGGCGAGCCTGGCGCTGGCGAGCGAGAATCGTTTGATTGCCCGCGTTCCGGAAAACGCCAACGGCGGCGTGGTGCGTGTCGCAGCCGCCGGCCAGGAGAGCCAGCCACATCCCGTGCACATCGGGCTGCAGATCGCTGACAATTTGCATCCGGTGGCGAATCCCGCTGTGGATATCAACGGCAACATCTACGTCACTTTTTCCGGGCCACGGGGTCAACGCGTTGCAGTTTCTCTATACAAGATCACCGCGAACTACAGCGTGAAGCCGTTCATCACTTCGCTGATGAATCCCAGCGGGCTGGCGCTCGACCGGGAGGGGAATCTTTTTGTCTCCTGCCGCAATGACGGCACCATTCATCGCGTTACGCCCGAGGGCCGCGCCGAACTATGGATGGAAGGCATGGGCGTGGCCACGGGAATTGCCTTCGACCGCGTTGGGAATCTCTACGTCGGAGATCGCAGCGGCACGGTTTTCAAGATCAGCCCGGATCGCGAGATTTTTGTCTTCGCCACGCTGGAGCCGTCCATCGCCGCCTATCATCTGGCGTTTCATCCGAGCGGCGATCTCTACATCACCGGTCCGACGACTTCGAGTTTCGACCGCGTGCATCGCATCACGCAGGGCGGCGACGTGAGCGTTTTTTTCCGCGGGCTCGGGCGCCCTCAGGGATTGGCATTTGACCGCGATGGAAATCTTTATGTGGCGGCATCCTACGGAGGCCGCCGCGGCGTCGTGCGGATTACGCCGCAGGCGCAGGCTGAAGTGGTCCTCAGCGGCTCCGGACTGGTTGGCCTTGCGCTGCTGCCCTCCGGCCGCGCCATTTTGGCCACCAGCACGCAAGTGCAAAACTCCGTCACCGGGGCGGTCTTCACCCTGGATTGGGATGTTCGCGGCTTGCCGCTCATCGGATAATTGAAAATATGAAAGCGGAAATCATCGCGGTTGGTTCGGAACTGCTGACTCCGGACCGCATGGACACCAACTCGCTCTTCCTCACAGAAGAGTTGAACAAGCTGGGTATTGAGGTGGTGCGCAAATCAATTGTCGGAGACAATCGCGATGATTTGAGCGCAGCGTTCCACGAAGCTCTGGAGCGCGTGGAACTGATCATCGCATCGGGCGGTCTCGGGCCGACCGAGGACGACCTTACGCGCGAAACGGTCGCTGACCTCCTCGGGCGCAAGCTGCAGCTCAACAAGGAAATCCTCCAATACATCGAAGGCCGCTTCCGGCAACTGGGCCGCGACATGCCCCCGGTCAACGTGCGCCAGGCGATGGTGCCGGAAGGCGCGGAAGTTCTGGAGAACCCGCGCGGGTCCGCGCCGGGGCTGTGGATTGAAGATGGCGGCCGAAGGATCGCGCTGTTACCCGGGCCTCCCCGCGAATTGAAGCCCATGTTCCACGAGCGGGTTTTGCCGCGACTGCAGCGTTTCGCTTCCAACGTTCGAATGTTTCACCGCGAGTTGCGTGTGGCGGGCATGGGCGAATCCGCGCTGGAGCAGCGCATCAAGCCGATTTACACGCGCTACGCCGACGTGAACACCACGATTCTTGCGGCGCCCGGCGAAATTCAGATTCATCTGCGCATTTGGACCGACGACGCGGCGCATGCGAAAAAAACGCTGGACGAAATCGTGCAGAGTTTTCAGTTGGCGCTGACTGACCGCATCTATTCACTGGACGGCTCTCCGCTCGAAGAAGTAGTCGCGCAAATCCTCACGATGAACGGCGCCACAATTTCTGCGGCGGAAAGCTGCACCGGCGGCTTGCTCGCGCAGCGGCTCACCAGCATTGCGGGGAGCTCGTCGTATTTTCTTGGCGGAGTGGTGTGCTACAGCAACGAACTGAAAACCGCATGGGCCGACGTTCCCGCAGAGCTCATCAAAACAAAAGGCGCGGTCAGCAGCGAAGTGGCCATTGCCCTGGCCGACGGCATTCGCCGCCGCGCGGGCAGCACGCTCGGCGTGGGCATCACAGGTATCGCCGGCCCCGGCGGCGGCAGCGAAGAAAAACCCGTCGGCACCGTGCACGTAGCGATTTCCCATGCAGGCGGCGTGAAAGAACGCGGCACTCGCTTCCCCGGCGACCGCGAAGCCATCCGCTGGCACGCGGCGCAGCTGGCGCTGGACATGGTGCGCATCCATTTTCTCTACAATGGCGGGGAGCCGCCCACGCGCAGCTCAATGAGGTCGTAAACTGTGCGTCTCTTTGTCGCGCTGGAGATTCCTCCCACGGTGCGCGAAAACCTCGCCAATTTCATCAAGCAGCTTCGCCCGCTCGCGCCGGAGCCTCGCTGGTTGAGCCCGGAGAATCTGCACGTGACGCTGAAATTCATCGGCGAACTGCCCGCTGAAAAGCTGGCCGCCATTCGCACCGCTCTCGCTTCCATTCGCTCTGCTCAAGCGGTGACAATTGATTTTCGCGGTTTGGGCTTTTTTCCAAACGAAAAGCATCCGCGCGTTTTCTGGGCCGGGATGGAAGCCTCGCCGAATCTGAAGACGCTGGCATCGGACATTGAACGCGCCACGGAAAAACTTGGCATCCCGCGGGAACAGCGGCCGTTCTCGCCGCATCTGACACTCGCGCGATTCGAACCGCCGCGATTACCGGAAAAACTGCGCGCACCGATCAAGGAAAACGCGACGCGCGAGTTTGGCTCCCTTGCCGCAAAGGAATTCCATCTCATCGAAAGCCAGCTAAAACCATCCGGCGCGGAGTACACTACGCTCGAAAGTTTTCCCTTTGTTGTGGCGGAGGCATAGCCGCGGATGCACTCGATCCCCATCACAGCTGTTCTAATTCCTATTGCGGCGTATTTGCTCGGATCGATTCCTTTCGGCTTGCTGCTCGCAAAGCTTTTCAGCAAGGCCGACGTCCGTAAGGAAGGCAGCGGCAACATCGGCGCGGCCAACGTCGTGCGCGTGGCCGGGCCGCTGGCAGGAATCCTCACGCTGGTGCTCGACGGAGCCAAAGGCGCGGCCGCCGTGCTGCTCGCGGAACGCTATTCAAATGACAGCGCTACCTGGATGATCACCGCGGGACTCATCGCCATGGTGGGCCATTGCTTCCCCGTGTGGCTGAAATTCAAAGGGGGAAAAGGAGTCGCCACCGCGGCGGGCGTGTATCTCGCGCTGTGCCCTCCAGCGTTTCTAAGCGGTCTAATCCTGTTCATTCTGGTCGTCGCGTTTTGGCGCTACGTCTCGCTCGGCTCCATTTCTGCCGCTGCCGCGATGCCCATGCTGATTTATTTTCTATGGGCGCCGCACCATGCCCCGCCGCCAGTCATCACGTTTGGAGCATTGGCTGTGGGCATGCTCATCGTCTACAAACACGACGCAAATCTTCAGCGGCTCGTGGAAGGCACGGAGCCCAAGTTCAATTTCCGCAAGCAGAAGGACGCGGGGTGACAAAGATCGCCATTCTAGGCGCCGGAGGCTGGGGGACGGCGCTGGCGATTGTGCTTGCGCGCAGCCGCAAACCTCACGAAGTCGCGCTCTGGGCGCGAGACTCTGCCCTCGCCGAATCCATCCGCCGCGACCGTGAAAACAAGCTGTATCTTCCCGGTGTGAAATTGGCCGAGAGTGTCCAGGTTCAATCTCAATTGGGAACTGCGCTCGCCGGCGCGCAGGTCATCGTCGGCGCAATGCCATCCGCACACGCTCGTACCGTTTACACCTCGGCGCTGCCGTTTGTGGCCACCGGCGCAAGTTTTGTCAGCGCCTGCAAGGGCTTGGAGCCGTCAACGCATCTGCGAATGAGCGAGGTGATCGCGCAAGTCGTCACTCCAAAATTTGCGCCGCGCATTGCCGTGATTTCCGGCCCGTCGTTCGCGCTGGAGACCGCTCGCGGAGAACCCACGGCCGTCGTTTTGGCATCGCGGGACGCGGCCTTGGCCGCGGAGCTGCAAGAAGAGTTTGCCGGTCCCGGTATTCGCCTGTACACCAATGACGATGTCCTGGGCGTCGAGCTGGCCGGCGCGATGAAAAACGTGATGGCTATTGCCGCGGGCGCCTGCCAGGGACTGGGTCTCGGCTCAAACGCACTTGCGGCGCTAATTACGCGCGGGCTGGCGGAAATGTCGCGACTGGCCGTAGCGCTGGGTGCGCGGCGGGAGACCCTTAGCGGCTTGGCGGGACTAGGCGATTTGGTTCTCACGTGCACAGGCTCGCTCAGTCGCAATCGCCTTGTGGGCATCGAGCTTGGCAAGGGACTTCCCCTGCCCGAAATCTTGGCGAACATGCGCATGGTTGCGGAAGGCGTGAGCACGGCCGCGCCGCTGCTGGCGCTGGCGCGCGAACATCAAATCGAAATGCCGATCACCGAACAGGTGGACGCCATCCTGCACGCCGGCAAGTCTCCGAAAGATGCCATTCGGGACACTATGGAGAGGCCTTTGAAGCGGGAATAATGCGAGCACAACCCACACAGCTCCAAGTTCTCTGATCTCTATTCTCTGATCTCTCTTATCCCTAGTACTAAAGTCCCAGTTGTAGTTGCGCGACGCCCTCGCTTGCCCAGCCCCCTCCACCCTCCACGTTCCCCTAGAATGGATAATCAGTATGCCGTCCAACGGTCAATCCCACTGGGACCGCGTGCGCGCCGGTCGTGTGCGTATTCTTTGGCTCGTTCTTGGCGCGCTTTTGCTCGTCAGCGCGCTGCCCATCGGGCTGTATCATCGCCAGGTATTGCAGCTTAGCCAGGACAAGCTGGTGGATACCGAGCGGGTGCAGCAGACCGATCTCACGCGCTCCGTGGCGCAAGAGATTCAGCTCTTCGAATCCAACCTGACGCAACAGCTCGTAAGCGAGCGGCAAATCCTTGCGCTCACGGGTCTCATCGATAACGTCGAGGACACCGCCAACGAACCCAAAGTGACGCTCTTGCTTGAAAACTTTGTCAACAGCAATCGCAGCACATTCATCTACCTGACGGCGGTCGGCAAGACCGGCAAAGGCACCAGCGCGTCTCAGGGAAATTTCCGAGCCGAGCAGGATCCATTCGTTGCGAAAGCTTTGGGACGCGCGTTTCAGACTTGCCAGCAGACCTCGATTCCCAAATACCGCAGCGATCCTCTGGCGCTGGCACCGGAAAATCGCCCGGCGTTCGTCGTCGCGGTTCCCCTGCGGGATGTGAACGAAAACTTTACCGGCATGCTGGCCGCAGTTGTTTCGCTGGATTCCATCCTTCACCGCTTGCAGGAAGCCAGCGTGCGCGGACGCACGGTTTTCCTGATCGACCACAATGGCCGCATCGTGGTGCACCCGGTTACGACAGACTTTGTGCCCGGCGCGGACGCCAGCAGCAACACGCTGGTCGCGCAAGTGAAGGCGCTGCCGCAGGACCTTCGCAGCACGGAGACGGTTCGTTTCTCGGAAGCGAACAAGAAACACAGTGTCGAGATGATCGGCACGTATAGCACTTTCCCCGAAGTGAATTGGGCGGTCATCGCGCAGCGAAGCCTGGATCAGGTGCAACGCGACACGGGAGTCACGGAACTCAACCGCCAGGCACTGGCGTTCGTTACCGTGGTCATTCTGGTCGCCATCGTTGTTGCTTATTTTTTCGCGGTGGGCATCAGCGGGCCCATCCGCGACCTCGCAGCCTCCACGCGCGCCATCAGTCGCGGGGAATTTCACCAGCGGTCGCGGGTGGGTGGCGCGTCTGAAATCAGCGAGCTTGCTGAGAATTTCAACAAAATGGCCGGCGACATCGAAGAGTACATCGAGCGCTTGAAAGAAGCCGCCGAGGAAAACCGCGAGCTGTTCATCGGCTCCATTCGAATGCTCGCCGCGGCCATCGACGAAAAGGATCCCTACACGCGCGGTCACTCCGGCCGTGTGGCGAAGTATTCCATGCTCATCGGCCAGGAGCTTGCTCTCAGCTCGGAAGAGCTGGACAAGCTGCGCATCGCCGCGCTGCTGCACGACGTCGGAAAAATCGGTGTCGAAGACCGCGTGTTGAAAAAGCCCGGCTCGCTGACGCCCGAGGAATTCGGATTGATGAAGCAGCACACCGTCAAAGGCGCGAACATCATGCGCCCGGTTTCGCAGCTCAAAGAGATGCTCCCCGGCATCGAGCTCCACCACGAACACATGGACGGCCGCGGCTATCCCTACGGCTTGCAAGGGCAGCAAATTCCGCTGATGGCGCGCATCATCGGCGTCGCCGACACGCTCGATGCCATGACCACCAATCGTCCCTACCAATCCGCGATGGAGCTGGATTACGCGATGGACCGCATCCGTGCGCTCACCGGTTCGAAATTCGACGCCGTAGTGGTAACCGCCCTCGAATCCGCCGTCACCGCCGGCAAGCTCCGCCTCAGCGCCGTCGAAGTCCACGTTTAACTGTCAAAACGCCCGCGCCGTGAGATGGGAGGCTTGGAAATGGCGTCCGCAAGACCCCAGTTCAAGTTATCGGCACTGAAGAGAAAGAATGAGCTTCTTTGCCACATTAACATGTGGGGATTTGTGAGCGTCATGCTGGTTCTCCTTTTTCTGCTCATGCCATGGACGGTGGTGGACGGCGGTCGGCCTACGGCAGACCTAGTCAGCACGCGTCACTCCACTCGAATGCCTGGTGCACTAAGAGAAGACGCCTTGAAGATTTTCGTAACCCGTGACGGCGCGATTTATTTCCGTGAACACCGGATCGCCCTTGAAGATTTGCCAGATGAAATCCGGGAAGGACTACGAAATGGCGCGGAAAGAAGAGTATATGTAGCGGTGGATGCCCGAGCCAAGTATGGAGACGTACCCGCTGTTTTAGAAAAGGTTCGCCTTGCGGGAATAGAAAAGGTTGCATTCCTCACTGAGTAGAACCTCCCCCAGGATCGAGTTCCCAGTAATTGACCCACATCTCGCCGCGAGCGCTTCTGCTACAATTTTGTGTTGCGCGGGCCGTAAAGCGCCGACCGTATGATTTCACTTTTTGGCAAGAACGAGCCGGAGCCAACGCTCCTCGAGCGGCTGAAGAAGTCCGTCAGCAAGACCAAGGCGGCGCTTTCCGAGACCGTCGACACGATTTTTCTCGGTGAGCGCAAGATTGACCCTTCGATCCTCAAGGATCTGGAGACCGCGCTCCTCTCCGCCGATCTGGGAGTGAAGCCGACGCGCGAAATCCTCGACGCCGTGCGCGAAAAAATGGACCGCAACGCGCTCGCCGATGCCGCACAGCTCAAGCGCGAGATCAAGTCGCACATCATTCGAATCCTGAACGCACCAGTCCGCCCAGATGTGGCCGCGGCCAGCGGCATCGCCACTTCACAGAATGGCGGCGGCACGCGCGTGATTTTCATCGTCGGCGTCAACGGCGCCGGCAAGACCACCAGCATCGGCAAGCTCGCCAACCGCCTGCGCCAGGAAGGCCGCAGCGTGGTGCTCTGCGCCGCGGACACTTTCCGCGCCGCCGCCGTCGAGCAACTGGAAATCTGGGCGCAGCGCAACGGAATCGAAGTCATCAAACAGAAATCCGGCGCCGATCCCGCAGCGGTTGTTTACGACGCGATGGCGGCCGCCAAGGCACGCTCGGCCGACGTTGTCATCGTCGATACCGCCGGACGTTTGCACACGAAATCCAATCTGATGGCCGAACTCGAAAAAATGAAGCGCACCGCCGCTAAAGTCATACCAGGCGCGCCGCACGATGTTCTGCTCGTCCTCGACGCCACTACCGGACAGAACGGCCTGGCGCAGGCGCGCGAATTCACTTCCACCGTCGCCGTCACCGGCATCATCCTCACGAAGCTCGACGGCACCGCCAAGGGCGGCATCGTCGTCGCCATCTCGCGCGAGCTGGGCTTGCCCATCCGCTTCGTTGGCACCGGCGAGCAAATCAACGACATGGTTCCCTTCGACGCCGAAACCTACGCGAATTCCCTCTTCGACTGAACTGTGGACGCTCACGCCATCCGCTTCATGCAACACGCGCTGGCCCTGGCCCGCAAAGGCGCCGGACTCGCCAGCCCCAATCCCATGGTGGGTTGCGTCATCGTGCGCGAAGGCGAGATTGTTGGCGAAGGCTTTCATCAATACGAATGGCGCGACCACGCGGAAGTCCTCGCGCTGAAGTCCGCGGGCGAGAAGGCTCGTGGCGCGACGCTCTACGTCACGCTCGAACCCTGCAATCACACAGGCCGCACCGGCCCATGTACCGAAGCAATCATCGCCGCCGGCGTGCAGCGCATCGTAGCTGCGATGGAAGATCCCAATCCCATCAACTCCGGCCGCGGATTCGAACGCCTGGGCGCTGCCGGCATCGAAGTGTTCACCGGCGCCTGCGAAGAAGAAGCGCGCCGTCTCAATGAGCCATTCGCCTGCTGGATTCGAACGAGAAAGCCGCTCGTCACGCTGAAATCGGCGTTGACGCTAGACGGCCAGCTAGCACTGCCAAAGCGCGCAAAAAAATCAGCCAAGCGCAAGAACCGCGATTGGATCTCCTCCGAAGAATCGCGCGGCGAAGTTCACCGCATGCGCCACGCTTCCGACGCACTGCTGACCGGCATCGGCACAATTCTCGCCGACGATCCGCTGCTGACCGACCGTAGCGGCTTCCCGCGCCGCAAACGCCTTCTCCGCGTCATCCTCGATTCGAAACTGCGCCTTTCGCCAACCTCCCGCATCGTCAAAACCTCCGACGACGACCTCCTGGTCTTCACCGCCGCGCCACTCCGCTCCGCCAAGGCACGCAAGTTGCAAAACGCCGGCGTCGAAATCGTTCATTCGAAAACAAAGAACGGCCGCATCGATCTGCCAGGCGTCCTCGCTGAATTCGGCCGCCGCGAAATTCTTAGCGTCCTCCTCGAAGCCGGGCCAACACTCAACGGCGCCGCGCTCGCCGCAGGTATCGTCCACAAGCTTTTCCTGTTCTACGCTCCCAAAATCGCCGGCGAAAGCCGCGTCCCCTTCGCATTTGCGCCCGATCTCGTGGATTTGCCGTTGCAAAACGCGCAATTCCACGAATTCGGCCCGGACTTTGCCCTCGAAGCTCAACTAATCAACGTCTACCGTTAGTGACTGCAGTTGCTCCCCAATCCCATTCGCTGGTCTGCGCCTGCGCGGGTATAATCAATTCGATCTTTGCGGCACACTCTGACGGGGCCTTTGGCCTGAAAGTTTCCAAATGGCAGATACCATCCAAAAATACAAAGACTACGTGATGACCGGCTTCCTGAAATCAGTCGCGCCCATCGTGATCGACCGCGCCAGCGGCGTCATCGTAACGGACGTCAACGGCCGAGAATATCTCGACTGTTTCGCCGGAATCTCCGTGGTAAGCGCCGGCCATTGTAACCCGCAGGTCATCGCCGCGGCCAAGGCACAAATGGACAAGCTGGTTCACTGTTCGTCTTACCTCTACCACGTTCAGCCCGTCGCCGATCTCGCCGAGAAAATCGCGCACATCGCCCCCGGAAAAGACCTCAACAAAACTTTCTTCGGCAACGGCGGCGCCGAAGCTATCGAAGGCGCGTTGAAACTCGCGCGCCTCCACACCGGCAAGCACGAATTCATCTCCCTGCAGACCAGCTTCCACGGCCGCAGCTGGGGAGCGTTGAGCGTCACCGGCAACTACGCGCGCAAGAAAAAGGGCGGCCCGTACGCCGCCGGAGTTTCTTTCGCGCCCGCGCCATACGCCTATCGCTCGCTCTGGCCCAACGATCCCGAAGAGTGCGCGCGCCAGTGCGCCCGCGCCATCGACGACATCGTGAAATTCGCCACTTCGAACGACGTCGCCGCTTTCATCGCCGAGCCGGTAATGGGCGAAGGCGGCATCATCGTTCCGCCATTCAACTATTTCAAGGAAGTAAAAAGAGTCCTCGACCACTACGGCATTCTTTTCATCGCCGACGAAGTGCAATCCGGCTTCGCGCGCACCGGAAAAATGTTCGCCATCGAATACTACGGCGTTGAGCCCGACATTCTCGTCATGGCCAAAGGCATCGCCGACGGCTTCCCGCTTAGCGCCTTCACGACGCGCCCGGAAATCGCCGCTGCCTACAAGCCCGGCGACCACCTTTCCACTTTCGGCGGCAATCCCGTTTGCTGCGCCGCCGCGCTCGCCAACATCGAATTCATGGAAAAGGAAAATCTTCCCGCCCGCGCCACGGAAACCGGCAACTACACCATGGCCAAACTGCGCGAGCTGCAAAAGAAAAACTCCCTGATCGGCGAAGTCCGCGGCCTCGGCCTCATGATCGGCGTCGAACTCGTGAAAGACGCGCAGAAAACTCCGGCCACCGCCGAAGCCGAAGCCATTCGCGACGCCTGCCTCGCTAAAGGCATGTTGATCGGCGTGGGCGGCGTCAGCGGCAACGTCGTGCGCTTCCAGCCGCCGCTAATCATCACTCGCGAGCAGATTGACCGCGCACTCGCGATTTTGACCGAAGCCTTGCAATCCGTCGCGCAACCGGCTCACGCCACCGCCTAAAAAATGTTCACCGGAATCATCGAACATCTCGGCACCATCGAAGCTCTCGACCTCACGCGCGACGGCGGCCGCGTAACCATCCATGCTCCCAGCGTCGCGCCCTCGCTCGTCGTTTCTAACAGCATCGCCGTGAACGGTTGCTGTCTGACAATAGTTGATCTCCACCACGCGCGCTTCTCCGCCGATCTCTCCGGCGAAACCATCCAGAAAACTTCCTTCGGCGCAGGAGCCGCAGGCCTGCGTCAAGGCGCACGCGTCAATCTCGAACAGCCGCTCACCGCCGGCAAAGAATTCGGCGGCCACTTCGTCCTCGGCCACGTCGACACCATCGGCCGCGTCGCGCATCTCACGCCCGAAGGTGAAAACTGGTGGTTCGGCGTGCAAGTCCCTGAAGAATTCGCCCGCTACGTCGTCCCCAAAGGCTCCATCACCATCGACGGCATCAGCCTCACCGTCGCCCGCTGGCACAACAACATCGCCGAAGTCGCCGTAATCCCCTACACCTACGAGCACACCAACATCCGCAACCGCAAACCCGGCGACGCCGTCAACCTCGAAGGCGATGTCATTGGCAAATATGTGGAGCGCTACATGAAGGCAGGTAATTTCGTGGCGCGGTCAGAATCACAACTCACCGTCGCGCGCCTCATCGAAGAAGGATTCTAAACGTTTGAACTTTCGGCGCTCTTCTGCCGTGCCCCCCGCCAGTACAAAACCAATCCAAGCAAGATCGCCGCCACCGTTCCGATGAAAAGTTTCGCTTCGAACAGCACTTTGTTAGAAGAATCCCCCGGCGGCACCATGGAAACGCCCATGCAAACCAGCACGATCAGGAACCCCAATCCGCTGATGAGCCACACGCCCGTCATGCCCCCGGGAATCAGGACCGCGTGTTCATTTTCTCCCCGGTCTTTTCGTTTTGCGAGCTTGATAGCCGCCGCGAACATATACAGAAACGGAATGAAGTAAATCAAAATGGTGATATCAACCAGAACCTGATACGCGCCTCGCATGGTCTCGCTGATTTGGCTGATCAGCAACACCGCTGCGGAAGCCACCGCTTGCACAATGATCGAAATGTACGGCGTCTTCCAGCGCGGATGAATTTTTCCAAACGCCGGCGGCAAGTAGCGGTCGATGCCCACAACAAACGGCACGCGCGAAATTCCCGCCACCGTGCTTCCCACGCCGCCGGCATTGCCCACGGAAACCAGCAGCGCAGCCGCCACGCCGACAAGTCCGATCCGCAGCGCCGTCGAGCCGTGCGTGATCGCTTGAAACACGCCGCTCTTTGGATCCACGTCCGCCGCGGGAATCATCGAGAGCACCGCAAATGTGCCAAGGATGTATATCGCCGCGATCATCGCGCCTGACGTCAGCACTGCCTTTGGCAACGTCCGCCGCGGATCTCGAATCTCTGCGCTCATCGCCGAAACGAGTTCCAGGCCGGTGAACGCGAAAGCAATCTGCGACCAAAAATTCACCGTGTCCCAGCTCCAGTGCGGCAACATGTTCGCCCACGTGAATTGCGTCACGGACCCGTGTTGAAACCAAAGCACACCGCCGATGCCGATCAAGATGAGCAGCGGAAGATACGTGGAGACGCCGCCCGCATTTTGCAGCCATTTCCCCACATTTAGCCCGATGATGTTCAGCACGACCGCCACAAACAGCAGCACAAAAGAACCCACCAGCAGAAAAGTCCTGTCCTGCGCCAGCGCCGTCCCTCCCGATCCCGCGAGGTATCCGCTCATCGCCGCGCTCGCCAGCAGCAGCCCGGGAAAATAAAAAATCGTATAAATCCAATAAGTCCATCCCGCGACGAAACCATGAAAGTCCCCGAAAGCTTCCTTGGCCCATACATACAGCCCGCCCTCTTCCGGAAATCGCGAAGAGAGTTCATTGATGACCATCGCCGACGGCACAAAGAAAAATACCGCCGCCAGCACCCAAAGACTAATGGAGGAAGTTCCGTTATGCGCCGCGGCAGCGATCCAGCGTGGCCCCAGCACCGTCGCGATGTTGAAAAACAGCACGTCCCAGAAGCCCATTTCCTTGCGTAGTTGCTTGATGGGGTCGGAAGAGCCGTTCGCGGCCTGCGTCACAGGGTCACGTCCAGCGCGGGAATCAATTCATCCTGCATGCGAAAGTTCTTGAGGAAGGGATCCTCTGAACTCTCGAAACCGGCCCAGGGGCCGAAGTAGGTTACTTTTCCTTCCTGGAGAAATACGACAACGTCCGCCAGCTTCTTCGCCAGGTGCGTATCGTGCGTCACAACGATCGACGTTTTTCGATACGCTTGCTTCAATCGCAATATCAAATCGCCTGCATGGCCCGCCATGATGGGGTCCACCATGGTTGTTGGCTCGTCGAACAAGATGGCTTCAGGATTCTGCGCCAGCGCCCGGCCGATGGCCACGGCGCGCTTCATCCCCGTGGAAAGCTCGCTGGGCAATTTGTCGAGAACGTCGTCCACCTCAAGCATCTTGGCGATTTTCGCCACGTACTCCTCGACGTCGTCATACGTCAAGCCGGGCTGCCCATCCAGCGGAAACGCAATGTTTTCCCGCACCGTCAGCGAATCGAACAGCGCGCCCGACTGAAACACCATCGTCACCTTGCGCCGAACTTCTTCGAAATCCGATTCGCTATAATTGGTAACGTCTTCCCCGTCGACCAGAATCTGGCCTGAATCCGCCTTCAGAAATCCCATAATGTGCTTCAGCGAAACCGATTTGCCCACGCCGCTGCGCCCCATGATCACGCAGGTCTCGCCGCGCTTCACCGCGAAGCTCACGTCCTGCAAAACAGCGCGCCCGTCAAATGCTTTGCACACGCCCCGAAACTCGAAGAAGTTCTCCGCTTCCGGCACGCTCTTCGCCGTCTCGCTCACGCTCGCTCCGTTTCCCACATGCGCCGCGCTTCTTCAAAATCCGCCGCCGTATTCATGTTCCAGAACAGCCGCTCTGCGCTATCAAACCGTTTCCAGGCCGACTCGTCAAGAACTTCCGAGCGCAGCAGTGCGATACCCTCCGTCACCTTGCGCACTCCCCGTTCGAACGCCGAGCGCAGCGTTTCCACCGCATCCGTTCTCCAGCACGCGCACAGCGGCTCTGGCCCGTGCGCCGAGTGCGGAACCACCACCTGCGCTTTGCTAACCGCCGCACGCCCCACAAGGAACTCCATCCACTCGCGCGTTAGGAAGGGCATGTCGCAGCTCACAATCAAGTTCCATTCGGAGTGCGCCGCGCTCTTGCCGGAATCTTCAAGCGCCGAAATGATTCCTCCAAGCGGTCCCTCGCCCGGCCATCGGTCGCTAACCATCTCTCTTTCGAATTGCGCGTACTTCTCCGGCGCGCCTACAACTTTCACGTTGCCCGCCACGTTCTCCAGCAGCGCGATCATGCGCCCCAGCATGGGCAGCCCACCGAGTTCCACAAGCGCCTTGTCCCTTCCGAATCGCGTGCTCCCGCCCCCGGCTAAGACGTAGCCGCCAACTCTCAGCTTGCTCCATCCGGCGCTCATTCTGTGACTTTCAGCTCCATGCTTCTTCTCTGTGCCCTCTGTGCTCCTAACTCCGTGATCTCCGTGTTAATTCCTATTCTTCTTCCAATGGCTCGCGTCCCGGCCGCCGAATCCCAAGCTCGCGCAGCTTCTCCTGCAAGCTCTGCCTGTGCAGCCCAATCGTCGCCGCCGTCCGCGAAACATTCCACCGATGCTCCACCAATTGCCGCGTCAAGTAAGCCACCTCAAATTTCCTTTTGGCTTCTCGAAAATCCCGTTCGCCAATCCCATTGTCCGGCCCGCCGCCATTCTGTTTGTGCGAGAGCGCCTCCCCGTGCACCACTTCTGCCGGCAAATCGTCAACCCCAATCTCCTCGCCGCGGCAGAGCACCAGGCTCCGCTCCAGCGCATTCTTGAGCTCCCGCACATTCCCCGGCCAATCGAATTTCTCTATGGCCACCATCGTCTCGCGCTTCAGCCGCGCCCCGCGCCCCAGCCGAGCCGCATGCATCTGCAAAAAAGTCTCCGCCAGCAGCGCGATATCCTCTTTATGTGCACGCAGTGGCGGCAACTCGATGGTCACCACGCGCAACCTGTAAAACAGATCCTCGCGAAATTTTCCAGCGCGGATTTCCGCTCCTAGATTCCGGTGCGTCGCGCTGATCATCCGCACGTCCACGGGAATCGATTGCGTCCCGCCCAACCGCTCAATCGTGCGGTTTTCCAGCACGCGCAGCACTTTTGCCTGCGTCACCGGATTCATGTCCCCAATTTCATCCAGAAAAATCGTCCCGCCCGACGCCAATTCGAATTTTCCCTTCTTCTGCTGCGCCGCGCCCGTAAATGCACCGCGCTCGTACCCAAACAGTTCCGATTCAATCAGTGTTTCCGGAAGCGCCGCGCAGTTCACAGCGACGTACGCTTTCTCCGCGCGCGGCGATCGCGCATGAATCTCCTGCGCCAGCAAATCTTTCCCCGTGCCGCTCTCCCCGAGAATCAGCACCGTCGAATCCGTCGGCGCCACGCGGTCCGCCATTTCAAACGCCAGCCGCATTTCCGCCGAGCGCCCGATCATCTGCCCAAATTGCCCTTCGGTCGTCAGCCGCCGCCGCAGCGAATCGTTTTCCTTTTCCAGCGTCGCCAGCTTCAGCAGATTCGAAACCCGCTGCCGCAACTCGTCCAATTCGAATCCCTTCACCAGATAATCCGCTGCCCCCAGTTGCAAGGCCTCCACCGCCGTTTTCGCCGTATCCAGCGCGGAGACCATCAGCACCGGGATTTCGCTCCCCTGCTCCCGCATCCACCGCAAAAACGAAAGCCCGTCCTGCCCCGGCAACACCACATCCAGCAACACCAGGTCCGGCTTCTCGCGAGGCAGCGCTTCCCGCGCGGCCTCCGCCGAATCCGCTTCGGCAATCCTGTACTTCGCCTCTAGCGCCCGCCGCAATCCGTATCTCGCCGCCGGCTCGTCATCCACAATCAATATGGTCTTCATTTTCTTTTCCTTGCTTCGTCACTTCATTGCTTCTTGGCTTCCTCAGTAGGCAATGTCACCTGAAACCGCGTCCCTCGCCCATCCTTCACCGGACTTTCCCAATCCACTTTTCCGCCAAATTCCGCCACCCGCCGCGCCACAATCGCCAGCCCCAATCCCGTCCCCTGCGACTTGGTAGTAAAGAACGGCTGCAGAATCTTTTCCCGCAGCGCCGCGGGAATCCCCGCTCCATCGTCCTCCACGGCAAGAACAAAAGCGCCATCGCGCGGTGCCGCGCTCACACTCACATACCCTCCACGGATCGTCGCCTCAAGCGCATTCACCAGGAGATTCGAAACGATATCATTCAGCGCCTCAGGGCCCACCGCCACCCGATAGTTCTCACCCGAAACGCGCAGTGCCAGTTTCACGCCGCGCCGCTCCGCCTCGTGAGACAACACGCCCGCCACTTCCTCGACCACCACTCGCGGGTCACAACTCCCCGCCACGCTCCCTCCCCGCACCGCCGGGCGGCTGAATTGCAGCAACTGATTCAGCTTCCCCGACAGCCTTCCAATTTCCTCCAGCACCATCTTCGTTTCCGCCCGCATGGAGTCCGGCATTTCCGGATTCTCCAGTTGCACTTGCAAAATCGTTTTCATCGATCCCAGCGGATTCTTCAAATTGTGTGAGATGCTAGCCGCCATTTGCCCCACCAGCGCCAGCCGTTCCCGTTCCGCCAATTCCCTCTCCAACCGCAGCTTCTCTTCGATCAGCCGGCACAAATCCAGCGCCCCCGGCAACTGCTCACACAAAAACTCCAGCGCCCTTCGCGTCTCGCCTGAGATCGCTGCCCCGTGCGGTTCGATTTGCAGCGTGCCCAACGTCAAATTCCCTTGCAGAATCGAAAATCCTTCCTTAAATTCCTTTCGCGCGGGAACTCGCTCCTCCTCCGCAGTACTTGGATTCCAGAGCCTCAACCCCACGTCCGCAAATTCGAACTGTTCCTTCAAGCGCTTCTCAATGAACTCCGCCAGGACCGGCACCTCACCCCGCCGCGCTTCCTGCTGGAACTCCGCCGCCAAGCGATGCGCCAACTCCATCTCTTTCTGCGCCGTCTCCTGGAGCCTTCGACCTAGAGCCCTCTGCAGCGGCTCGATGAAAATCACCAGCACAAACAGCAAGATCGAAGCGGTCGCCTCAGGAGGCAGCACCGGCTCCAGCCGGAGGCTGAGCCGCCGCACCAGGCTGAGATAGAGCAGCGCCAGGAAAGTTGCCGATATCGCGTACAACAGATTTTTCTGCCGCCCGATCTGCAAAAAATTGTGCCGGTACACCAGAAAAATCAGCACGCTGAACGGCAGGATCGGCAGCAACGCAAACGATATGGCAAATCCTTCCGCCGTCCGCGCTCCCAGGTGAAACGGAGTCAAATGCAATCCAACGACCGCCAAAAACGATGCTGCAAAAAACACCAGCAGCGTTGAGTGAAAAGTTCGTTGCGGCTTGTCCGGCGCTGCCGTGGCGAATCGTCTTTCCCAAAGCCCGCACCAAGCCAGCGCCACTGCCAGCACGCCCGCGAACCCCTCTCCCAGCGAGCTGCCAGGCACAAGAAAATTGAAATGCGGATCTTGCAGAAGCGGCGGAATTCGGTGATACACAAGATGCAGGCAAGCCGCATAGAAAACCAGGTACACCGCCACTTTCCACCGCTTGTTGTGCAGCAGCCCGCGCGTCACGGCATACTCCATGTGCAGATGCACCAGCAGCGCCGGCAACATGCAAAGCCCCAGGCAAATAATGGCAATGGCAAATTCATTCAGCGGCGCTGGCGGCAACGGATAGTAAATCTGCGAATTCAGCGCCAGCAGCGATCCGCCGTAAAACAAAAACAGCGCCAGGCACAGAAAAAAGAAAACACGCTCAAAATTCCGCTGCCGCCGGTAGCCGAGTATCACCACCATCCAGAAAAGCTGCAGCAGCGTCCCCGCCGTATACCCGATTAGTCGAACGTAAAGCAGCGCGCCCATAGCCCTCCACCGCGCCGAATTCTACATCTGAGTCCTTTGCACTACAATCTCCAAGTGCCATATTTTTCTTGCACCATGTAAATCATTCTAATTAAACGGTTTAGCTGGATGGGAAATCCACAAACGGGCCATCCCCATGTCCGCCAAACGCTTGACATGGCAGGAGTTTCTGTTATATTAGCAGTCGGTGGCGAGGAGTGCTAATTCCCCTTTCCCTCGCAACCACGGACCTAAACCGCAACATCACCTACGGAGGTTGTTCAAGATGGCAGTGAATCTGACCCCGCTCCACGACCGCGTCGTTGTGAAGCGCATTGAAGAGAAGGAAAGCATCAAGGGCGGCATCATCATTCCGGACTCCGCCAAAGAAAAGCAGCAGGAAGGCG
>Ga0210384_10000953_pt1 | contig 41523 bp, 34 predicted proteins | sample IncBWH2MmetaG_FD_160574 | JGI IMG/M metagenome (GOLD analysis project Ga0210384, IMG submission 160574) | Forest soil microbial communities from Barre Woods Harvard Forest LTER site, Petersham, Massachusetts, United States - Inc-BW-H-2-M | ecosystem: Environmental > Terrestrial > Soil >... | reverse complement strand
TCGGCACCTTCTTCCTCCCCGGCGACCTCAACCACGACGGCATCGTCGACGGCCAGGACCTGCTCCTCTTCGCCCCCTGCTTCGGCGCCCATCGCTACGACCCGAACTTCCAGCTCGCCTGCGATCTCAACGGCGACGGCATCGTCGACGGCAAGGATCTCGCGATCCTGGCGTTCAATTTCGGGAAACGGTCGTTCTAGGCGGAGCCGCGGCCTCCCAGCCGGGGTGCCGCGACTGGCGACAGGCGGAGCCGCGGCCTCCCAGCCGGGGTGCCGCGACTGGCGACAGGCGGAGCCGCGGCCACCCCTCCGGGGGGGAAGGGGACGCCCCCTCCCTCTCTTCGATAGGCGTTCTTACGCGCTGCCGCGGAGGGCCGGGATCAGGAGGGCGGGACGCCGCCGAGGCCGGCGACCTGGCCGCCGCCGGCGGCCCGCGAGGGATCGAGGGCTGCAAGCTTCTGCTGCGCGGGTTGGCGATACGGCGATTGCGGGTACTCGTCGACCAGCCGCTGATAGGTCTGGATCGCTTCCTGATCGCGGTTGAGCTGCTCGAGCGTGATCGCCAGCTGGTAGAGGGTCACGTCCTGGGGCAGCGGCGCATCCGACTGCTCGAGCATCTGCCGCAGCTGCTGCGCCACCTGCTGTCCCTTGCCCTGGCCGCGGTCGAGCTCGAGCAGATCGATGCGTGCCTGGACGGCCAGCACATGGTCGGCGTGCTTCTTGGCGAAGTCACTCCACAGCTGCCGGGCTTCCGCCACCTTGCCGGCGGTGGCGTCGAGGTCCGCCAGGTAAAGCGAGGCCACGTCCGCGGCATCCGTCCAGCGGTAATCGGCACGCACCCCCTCGAACAGCCGGCGGGCGCGTGCCTGGCGGGCCGCCTCGCTGGCGAAGCTCGGTTCGGCGGGATCGTTCGGCTTGGCGCCGGCGGGATCGATCGGCGCGCCGTACACCTTCACCGCCGCCGCCAGCGCCTGGTTGGCGAGGTCCGAGCGATGGGCGATGTAGAAGTAGGTCACGATCCCGATCAGCACCGCCAGCAGCACGGCCCCGAGCGTCATCATCAGCTCCCGCGTGTGGCTCTCCGCGAAGTCGACGCCGCGCCCCACCGCCGAGGCGAACTCGTCGCGCTTGATGTCCTTACGAGTAAGACGTTGACTCATCACCGGCTCCCATCGGTTCCCTGCACCCAGGCAACCCCGCACTCAAAGACCCGCAAGGCTATCACACCAGCGCCCACCCGGCCCCCGGGCAGTGTGGGTAGTGGGTCAGTTTCCCTCGGAGTCCCTTTGGGCGAGGGGCCGAGACTGCGGGGGCGGAGGATTTTGGCCCCTCCCAGCCGGGGTGCCGCGACTGGCGACAGGCGGAGCCGCGGCCTCGCCCAAAGGGACGCCGAGGGAAATTGACCCACTACCGTGTCCTGGATTGCTGGCCAGGACACTGCCCCGGAGCCGTCTCGCGATATCGTCTGCTCCCGGGAAGCAGCCTCCACCCGCTCGCGAGAGGTGATGACGATGCCAAGGATGCCGAAGAGTGCCCCGCTGTTGCTCACGTTGATCGCCCTGGCCTGGGCGGCTGCCGCGCGGCCCGCCGCGGCCGAGTCGTCGATCGGCTTCGGTCTCCACTCGTGGCGGACGGTCGACGACCTGCACAGCGAGGGCTTCGGCAACCTCCGGCGCAGCGGCGTGTCCTACCTGCTCTCCTACCAGTACAGCCCCGCTCCCCTGCTGAAGCTCGAGCTCGACGCCGAGTACTTCGACAAGGGTTTCGGCGGCTCGAGCCACTACGCGATCGCGCCGCAGGCCTTCGTCCTCGTCGGCAGCTTCGTGTACGGCGGGCTCGGCATCGGCACCACCTACTCGAAGGACTTCAGCAACAACTTCTCGAGCCCCTTCTACGCGGCGCGGGTCGGTCTCGACCTCCACCTGCTCCCCCGTATCCGGCTGGACGTCAACGCCAACTACCACTTCCACGCCTTCAACGAGCTCAGGGGAGTCAACACCGGCACCGTCACGGTTGGAGCCGTCGCCAGGTTCAAGATCTGACGCGCCCGGGAGGGACTCGCCATGCTCGGAGAGCCGCCCCTGCACCTGTCCATCGCCGAAGCTCGCCAGGGCCGCCACTACCGCCGCCCCGGTGCGCGCGGCCTCCTGCCGGCCGTCGTGCTCGGCATCGCCGCCCTCCTCGCGCCGCCCTGCCTCGAGAGCCAGGCCGATCCCGCGTCGCGAGCGTCGAACCAGCCGGTCGCGCCGTTCCGCATCGTCGGCAATCTGCACTATGTCGGCGCGAGCGACATCACCGCGTTCCTGCTCGCCACCCATCGGGGCCTCATCCTGCTCGACGGCGGGTTCGTGGAGACGGCGGCGCAGATCCGCGACAACATCGCGCGGCTGGGTTTCAAGCCGCGCGACGTGAAGATCATCCTCAACAGCCACGCCCATTACGATCACGCCGGCGGCCTGGCGCAGCTCAAGGCCTGGACCGGAGCCCGGCTGCTCGCCAGCGCCGGGGACGCCCCCCTGTTGGAGGCGGGGGGCCGGGGCGACCCTCTCTTTGGCGACACGCTTCCCTTCCCCCCGGTCAAGGTCGACCACCTGCTGCGCGACGGCGAGGCGGTGACGCTCGGCGACACGACGCTGGTCGCCCACGTGACCCCGGGCCACACCCGCGGCTGCACCACCTGGACCACCCGGGTCGCCGAGGGCGGCAGGCACTACGACGTGGTCTTCGTCTGCAGCACCACCGTCCTGCCCGGCTACCGGCTGCTCGACCATCCCACCTATCCCGGGATCGCCGGCGACTATGCGCGCACCTTCGCGACGCTCGCCGCGCTGCCCTGCGACGTGTTCCTCGGCTCGCACGCCTCCTTCTACGATGGCTCCGGCAAGGCGCGCCGCCTGCGGGAGGGGGCGAAGCCGAACCCGTTCGTCGACCCGCAGGGCTACCGCGCCTACGTCGCCCAGTCCGCAGCCGCCTATCGCGAGCGGCTGGCTCGCGAGCGCACGCCGGCGGCGGACAAGCGCCGGTAGGGCCCCCCCCGGCGGAGAGTGGAGAGCGGAGAGCGGCGCGGCGATGACCGAGCGGCACCAGGAACCGGCGGCGCGAGCGAGCGCCAGGAGCGACCAGAAGGAGACCGGACGCCTCGAGGCGTTCAGCGACGGCGTCTTCGCGATCGCCGTGACCCTGCTGGTGCTCGATTTCAAGGTGCCGAAGCCGGCGGACCTCCCGGCCGGACCGGGGGCCTTCGGCACGCATGGGCTGCTTGCCGCCCTGCTGGCGCAGTGGCCGACGCTGCTGGCCTACCTCACCAGCTTCGTCACCATCCTGGTGATGTGGGTGAACCACCACCTGCTCTTCGGCCTCATCCGCCGCACCGATCACCTCTTCCTGTATCTCAACGGCCTGCTGGCCGCGGCTCCGCCTGTCGCCAGTCGCGGCACCCCGGCTGGGAGCTGCTGTTCGTCACCTTCGTGCCGTTCCCGACCGCGCTGGTCGCCGCCTACCTCGGACGCCCGGGGGCGACGGCCGCGGCGGCGCTCTACAGCGCCACCTACTGCTGCATCGCGATCGTCTACAACGCGCTGTGGCGCCATGCCTCGCGAGATCGCCGCCTGCTCGACAGCGCCGCCTCCCCCGCCGCCATCGCGGAGATCGATCGCAGCTATCGCTTCGGGCCGCCGCTCTACGGCCTGGCCTTCCTGCTCGCCTTCGTCAACCTGACGGCGAGCCTGCTCACCTGCCTCGCCCTCGCCGTGTTCTTCTCGATCACCGGTTCCCGCAGCCGGCGGTAGCGGGAGGACGCGCCGGCACCAATGCGGGGGGCTGTGCTATTCTCCTTACCGATGGAAAGGAGCATGGCATGGCGATCACCACTCTCACCAGCAAGGGGCAGATCACCCTGCCCAAGGAGGTGCGCGAGCACCTGCACCTGGGTAAGGGAGACCGGCTCGAGTTCGTGATCCGCGGCGACGGCGAGGTGCAGGTCAAGCCGGTCGCCGGTTCCTATCGGGAGCTGTTGGGCATGCTCCGGCGGCCGGGGAGACCCCTGCCATCGGAGGAAGCTCTCGACCGGGAGCGGGCGCGGCTGCTGGTCGAGGACGATGAAAGGATCCGCCGGGGCGGCGTGTGAGGGGTCTCGACACCAACATCCTGCTGCGCGCGCTCACCGCCGACGATGCGGCGCAGAGCGAACTGGTGCGTGCTCTCTTCGCAGCGGCCGAGCGCACCGGCGAGCGCTTCTTCGTCAGCATCATCGCCCTCTGTGAGCTCACCTGGACGCTGCGCGGCCGGCCTTACGGTCTCGATCGGGATGCGATCGGCGCCGTCGTGGAAAGAATCCTCGGCACCAGCCTGCTCGAGGTTCAGGACCGGGGTCTCGTCCGCCGCGCGCTCGCCGAGTATCAAGCCGGCCGGGCCGATCTCGCCGACTACTTGCTGGGTTGCCAGAGCCTGGCGGCCGGCTGCGTCGACACGGTCACCTTCGACCGGCGGCTGGATGGAGTGGCCGGCTTCTCCCTGCTGGCCTGAACGAAGGCGAGGGGCGGCGTGCTGCACAGGGCTCACCTGGCTCACTCAGTGCGAGGCAGCGGTGTTGTCAACAGGGGCCTTCGGCGCCGCGTCCATGATGACTTTCCTCTGTCTGCTGATCGGTCTTATCCGGGTGCTGAAACAGCGATCCGTGGCCCCGCGCGTCGCGAATGCCGATCAATGGCCCGCCACCTCGAGGACGGCGTCGGCGAATGCCTTCGGCGCCTCCTGTGGCAGGTTGTGCCCGATGCCTCCCGTGATGAGCCGGTGCGAATATTTCCCCGAGAATTTCTTGGCATAGGAGCTCGGATCGGCATGCGGCGCACCGTTGGCATCACCCTCGAGAGTGATGGTTGGCACCGAGATGACAGGACTCGTCGCCAGGCGCCTTTCGAGATCGTCGTACTTCGACTCGCCTTCGGCGAGCCCGAGCCGCCAGCGGTAGTTGTGGATCACGATGCGGACGTGATCCGGATTGACGAAGGACGCAGCGCTGCGCGCGAACGTGGCATCGTCGAAGTCCCACTTCGGTGAGGCGAGCTGCCAGATGAGCTTCGCGAAGTCGTCGCGGTACTTCTCGTAGCCCGTTCGGCCGCGCTCGGTGGCGAAGTAGAACTGGTACCACCACTGGAGCTCGGCCTGGGGCGGCAGGGGAATCTTCCCGGCTTCCTGGTTGCCGATCAGGTAGCCGCTGACCGCAACGAGTCCCTTGCAGCGCTCGGGCCACAGCGCGGCCACGATGTCGGCCGAGCGCCCTCCCCAGTCGAAGCCCGCAAGGATCGCCTTCTGGATCTCGAGAGCGTCCATGAGCGCGACGAGATCGAGCGCAAGGGCCGACGGCTGACCGTTCCGGACCGCGTCCTTCGACAGGAAGCGCGTCGTGCCGTAGCCGCGCAGGTGCGGCACGATCACCCGGTAGCCGGCCGAGGCCAGCAGCGGAGCGACCTCGACGAAGCTGTGAATGTCGTAGGGCCAGCCATGCAGAAGGATGACCGCAGGGCCACCGGCGGGGCCGGCTTCAGCGTATCCGACATTCAGGACGCCCGCATCGATCTGCTTCAGTGCGCCGAAAGACGTGTTCGTCCGCGACCGGATCGAGGGGATACCTGCCGGCTCTTTCTTCTCCGGTCGCGCCGGCGCAGAGCCGATCAGGCCGAGCTCGGCGGCAGCGAAGGTCATGGCCGCAGTGCCCAAGAAACGACGGCGATCATGATCGATCTCTTCCGACATCTCTTCCTCCAATCAGGTTCAAGCCTGTTGAATCGAACGCGGTCTCTCCTCATGGGGACGCCCGAATGGCGCCGGATCTCCGTCGTTCAGCGCCTTGGCTCTCGCGCCTCGCCCTCGAAGTCGCGGGCCAGCGTCGGCATCACCACCCAGCACGCGTAGCAGGACTTCTCAAGACCACCCGGCTCGCGACCAGGACCCACACGAGGCCGATGATGGGCCAGACGAACCGCGAATAGGCGCCGTCCGGTGCCCAGAATCCACCGCTGAGCCACGTGGTGCCGCCCAGCACGCCGAGCACGACGGCTGCGACCCCCGCCGCGAAGAGCGTGTTCGAGATCAGACCGGCCCGCCAGAACCCGAACGTCGGGGCCATGATCAGCATCGCCCGCGGGAACGAGCTCAACACGACGCAGCCCCAGATGAAGTCGTTCAGTCCCGATGTGACCGCCTGATTTCCGGAGCCGGCGATCGAGTACGCAAGGGCTGCGGCCACCGCGATGAGCAGGAGAAAGAGCCCTCCGACCGCTGCGCTGGCGGCGGTCGCCGCCGCGCCCCAGCCGTCTTTCCCCGCATCCGCCAAGACGGTCCTGAGCGCCGCCGCGAACCACATGAGGTTGAGGACCGCCATGCCGGAGAGCACCGCAGCGATCAGGATCCGCGTGCGATCGCCGTGGTAGAACGCGACGAGTGCGTCGGCAGGCGCGCCGACCTGGGGTTGATTGCCGTAGATGACGTACGCGAGGATGAAGAAGCCGACGGATTGGATGCCGCTCATGCGCCACAAGCGTTCCCAGAACACACTGGTGTTCACGCCGGTGGATGAGCTCGTGGCTGTGGTGGATACGCTCATGAGGATCTCCCTTCGAACATTCTTCGATCAGCGCAGCGACTTGAACGCCGCGCGAAGCTCCGTCGTGAGGATCTCCGGCTGCTCCCAGGCCGCGAAGTGCCCGCCCTTGTCGACCTTGTTGTAATGGATGAGCTTGGGATACGCCCGCTCCGTCCAGCTCCGCGGGGCCTGATAGAGCTCCTCCGGAAATGCGGTCACGGCGGCCGGGACGGGGACGCCCTTCGGGGCGAAGAACGCGAGCTTGCTCTCCCAATAGAGACGAGCTGAAGAGACCGTCGTGTTCGTCAGCCAGTAGAGCGTGACGTTGTCGAGGATGTCGTCTCGGGTGAGCCCCTCGGCCTGCCCGTCGAAGACGCGCGCGATGAGAGCGTAACTGCTCGCGTCATGGTCGATCATCCAGGCCGCCATCCCGACCGGCGAATCCCCGATCCCGTAAAGCGTCTGCGGACGGTTCGCCATCTCCTGGGCGTAGCCCAGGCCGTGCTTGTAGAAGAAGGCGAGCTGATCGTACGCGTGCTTCTCGTCGGCCGAGAGACCCGGCGGCGCCGGCGCACCGGCAAGAGCCGCCTTGTCGATGTCGGGCGGCACGGCGGCAGGCATGTTGGTGTGAATGCCGATCAATTCCGGAGGTGTCAGCAGAGCCATCTGTTCCGTGACGGCATTCCCCCAATCGCCGCCTTGCGCCACGAATCGTGTGTATCCGAGGCGCTTCATCAGCACTACCCACGCACGCGCGATGCGAATGGGATCCCAGCCGGTCGTCGTGGGCTTCCCGGAGAACCCGTGGCCCGGCAGCGACGGAATCACGACGTCGAAGGCGTCCGACGCGCTCCCGCCATGCGCCGTGGGATTCGTCAGCGGATCGATGATCTTCAGCTGCTCGATGATCGAGCCCGGCCAGCCGTGCGTGACGATGAGCGGCAGCGCGTTCGGATGCTTCGAACGCACGTGGATGAAGTGAATGTCGACCCCATCGATCTCGGTGATGAATTGCGGCAGGGCGTTGAGCTTCGCCTCGCACTTGCGCCAGTCGTACTCGGTCCCCCAGTAGCGCGCGAGTTTCTGAGCCGTCGCGAGTTGCACGCCTTGCGACTGATCCGTGACGGTCTCCCGCTCGGGCCACCGTGTCGCCGCGATGCGGCGTTTCAGGTCGGCGAGCGCCTCGTCCGGAAAGTGAACGCGGAAGGGGCGGATGGCGTCGGCGCTGCCCTCTGTCTTCGCTCGTGTTGGTGTCTGTCCGGCGGGCGTCCCGCCGTTCGAGACATCGGACCTGGCGTCCATCGATGTTGGAGTCATGGCGATGGTTCCTCCGATGAGAAGTGCGACGAGTTTCCAACCGTGCTTCATGGCTTCTTCTCCCTTCTGATCAGTGGGCGATGCGGGTGCCGCCGGACATGCACGACGCACGACGCACGCTCAGCGCAGCGATCGAAACGCGGCACGGACCTCGCGGGTGATGAGACGCGAGGATAGCAAGAAGGTCCAGCGCAGGATTCGTCTCCGCCTTGCCGACGTCCAGCGGGCCGCATCGCGCCGACAGCGGAGCTGGTGCCGGGGAGGGTGCCGGCCACGGTGGAGCCGACAGCCCTGACGAGGGTCAGCGGGACCGCGCACGCGCTTCCCAAGGCCGAAGCCTCGATCTCCGAGGCGTTCGTCGCGGCGGTAAGCCAATCCTTACTAAAAAGAGGTTACGCGGAAGGGGCAAACCGGGACAAAGTACTGCTCGAAGAGCACGCGGTTTACGGTGGGCGCCCTCGGCCTCGAAATGGTGCTCGAAGTTGGTGGGTCCGTGCCTCAGCCGGCAGGGGCCGCCATGGCGGCGCGCACCGCCTGCGCCCAGCGCGCCCTGGCCTCCTCGCGCCAGCCGCTGCTGGCGGCGGGCTCGAAGCGTCGCTCGGGCTGCCAGCGGGCGGCGATCTCGTCGAGGTCGCGGAACACCCCGGCGGTCAGGCCGGCCAGGTAGGCGGCGCCGAGGGCGGTCGTCTCGCGCACCCGCGGGCGTACCACCGGCACGCCGGTGAGATCGGCCTGGATCTGCAGCAGCAGGTCGTTGGCCGCGGCGCCGCCGTCGACCCGCAGCTCGCCCAGGCTACTCGCGTGGCTCGCGCTGCCGGGGCCGCTCGCGAGGTCGGCGCCGCCGGCGCTGCCGGCGCCGGAGCGCCCTGCCCCAGCCGTGCCCACGGCGGGCCCGGCGAGGTCCTCGGCCATGGCGCCGAGGACGTCGGCAACCTGGTGGGCGATCCCTTCGAGCGCGGCGCGGGCGATGTGGGCGCCGGTCGTCCCGCGTGTCAGCCCCAGCAGGGCGCCGCGCGTCCCGGCCTGCCAGTACGGCGCGCCGAGGCCAGTGAAGGCCGGCACCAGCACCACGCCGCCGCTGTCCGGCACGCTGGCGGCCAGCGCCTCGACGTCGGCGGCGGCGCGGATGAGGCCGAGGCCGTCGCGCAGCCATTGGACCGCGGCGCCGGCCACGAACACGCTCCCCTCGAGCGCGTAGTCGGTGCCGCCGGCGAGGCGCCAGGCCGGCGAGGTGAGCAGGCCGTGGGCGGAGTGGACCGGACGGCGGCCGGTGTGGAGGAGCAGGAAGGCCCCCGTGCCGTAGGTGTTCTTCGCCATGCCGGGCGAGAAGCACGCCTGTCCGAAGAGCGCCGCCTGCTGGTCGCCGGCCACGCCGGCGATCGGGATGGCGGCGCCCAGCAGCGCGGCGACGGTCTCGCCGTAGATCTCGGCGGAGGCGCGGATCGGCGGCAGCACCTCGGGCGGGACGTCGAGCAGCCGCATCAGCTCCGCGTCCCAGTCCCCGGTCGCGAGGTCGTAGAGCAGCGTCCGCGAAGCGTTCGTGGCGTCGGTCAGGTGAACGCCGCCGGTCAGGTTCCAGATCAGCCAGGAGTCGATGGTGCCGCAGGCGAGCCGCCCGGCCGCCGCCGCGGCCCGGGCGCCGGGCTGGTGATCGAGCAGCCAGGCCAGCTTGGTCGCCGAGAAGTAAGGGTCGAGGGTCAGCCCGGTGCGCTCGGCGAAGAGCGCCTGCAGACCGTCGCGCCGCAGCCGCTCACAGGCCGGCTCCGTGCGCCGGTCCTGCCAGACGATGGCGTTGGCGATCGGCCGGCCGGTCGCCCGCTCCCAGACCACCACAGTCTCGCGCTGGTTGGTGATGCCCAGCGCGGCGACGCCGGCGGCCCCGACGCCCGCCGCGGCGAGCGCCTCGCGGGCCACCGCGAGCTGCGACTCCCAGATCTCGAGCGGATCGTGCTCGACCCAGCCGGGCCGAGGGAAGATCTGCCGCAGCTCGCGTTGCGCCATCGCGAGCTGCGCTCCCGATTCGTCGAAGACCAGCGCTCGCGAGCTGGTCGTCCCCTGGTCCAAGGCAAGGATCGCGGTCATTCGCCGGCGTGCCTCCGCTCCGCCAGTGGCCCCCCCTGAAAGGTCATGTCGAGCCAGCCGCCCGCCGGCCGGCGGGCGACCGGAGCCGCGAGCGGGGCATGGCCGCGCAAGCTTAATACCGAGACGCCGTTCCAGTGTCCCGTCCGAGCCGTTGCCGGGGCAAGGCCCGCGGCTTGCAAGCACCTCTGCACGGGAGGGTGGCGCCGCCGTGGCCCCGTCCGCGATTCAAGCTTGGAGCACGAGATGTCGAGAGAGACGTTGAGACAAGACCTGCCACCGGCCACGGGGGATCCGGAGCTCGAGGACACCTCCGAGCAGCCGGCGCCGGCGCTGCGCGAAGAACCACCGCTCGGGGGGCCTCACGAGCATGAGCACCAGGACGACCAGGCGACGCCTCCGCGGCGGGCGGCCTCGCGCGGCCGGCCCTCGATCCGGCGCCGCCGCGGTCGTCGGCCGGCGCGAGGCGTCACCCCCCCTGCCGCGCCGAGCGCGCCACCCGCCGCGTCGTCGCCCGCAGCATCGTCCCAGGCCGCATCGTCGCCCGCCGCATCGCCACTGGCGGACCTTGCCCTCCTCAACCCTCCACCGCCGGCGGAGCCTGCGTCCCCGTCGCGCTCGCGGCGCGCGCTGGTCCGGCGGCAGCGCGGCACCATCCGTGACGGGCGGACGGAATGGCGGTCAAGGTGGCGCAGCCAGCAGCAGGCGCTCGTGTCGCTCGTCCGGAAGCTGCGCGACTCCGCGTCCGGCCTGCTGTGTTCGCCCCGGCGGCGCGCGGCGGCGGTCGCCGCCCTCGTAGCGGTCCTGGCGCTCGACGCCTACCTGCTGCACGCGCGCTCCCGGGGCGCCTCCGGCGGCGCCGGCGAGCGGCGCCATGGCGGCCAGCCCACCCTGCGCGAGCTCGCCGCGGCCGGGGACCGCTCGCGGACGGGAACGTCGTCGCCGGGCGAGCCATCGGCACCGGAGTACGCCTGGCCGTTCCCGACCCGGCCGGCGACGCGCGACCAGGATGCGGCCCTGGAGCCGCCGCCGAACGGCCCGGATACGGCGGGCCCTTCCGCAGCGCCGGCAGCGACCTCACCCCTCTCCGGCAGGCAGCCCGCAGCGCCCTCCTCGCCGCTCGGGCCGACCTCCCCGCCCTCGCCGATCTCCCGCCTGTCGCGGGTCTCCCCGCCCCCGCCATCGCCGCTGCCGGCGCCGCCGCTGCCGCCGTCCGGCAATGCCGGCCGGAGCGGCGAGGAGGATGAGGCGGCGGTCGCCGGCGCAAGCGCCGGCGGGAGCTCCGGCACGGCGACCTTCCCGGAGGGAGCCCCGGGCGACACCAGCCTGCCGCCCGCGGGGCCTGGCGCGAGGCCCCCGACCCCCGCCGAGCCCGATGCCGACACCGCCCCGCCGCCGCCGGAGCCGTCCTCCGCTTCCCCGCCGAATGCCCACCCGGCCATCCTCGACTCGATGCGGCCCCGACGCGCGGGTGCCCTGAACGGCTCGTGGGAGATCCAGAACGTCATCAGCTCCACCAGCTATCCCGCCTACCGCGGGCTGCGCCTCACCTACCGCATCGTCCTCCGTCAGGACGGGGAGCGGATCTCCGGCGACGGCGAGAAATGGGCGGAGAACGGCCGGCGCATTCCGGCCGCGCAGCGGACCCCGATCCGCCTCTCGGGTGAGATGGTGGGACGTGAGGTACGGGTGCAGTTCACCGAGCGTGGCGACCGGCGCGACAGCGCCGGCAGCTTCCGCTGGCGCCTGTCGGCCGACGGCACCAGCTTCGCCGGCACCTTCGCCAGCAGCGCCGCCGGCGCGCGGGGCGCCTCCGCCGCCGTCCGCCTGCCGTGACCGCCTGCCCCCGCCCGCCCGCCGCTACTTGGTCTCGCGGACGTCCTCGAGCATCACCGCCTCGGTGGCGTAATTCTCGATCTCGATCCGCTTCTGCTCGGGCTTGGCGACGATGCGGCTGGCGTACAGCAGCTTGCCCTGACCGCGGCCGTTCTTGTCGACCTGCATCTCGATCAGAGTGAAGGGGTAGTTCACCGAGTGAGTCCGGTAGTACTCCTCCCAGAAGTGGATCGGGCGGTCGGTGGCGATGAAGATGTGGCGGCTGCCGTCCGGAGCGATGGCCTGGTGCGCATAGTGCAGATACCACGCGATGGTATCTGGCGTCCGGATGCTGCCGACGGTCGGCAGGGCCTGCAGCGTCTCGAGCAGGGTCTGCTCACTCTTTTGCAGCGCCGCGACCAGACGATCGCGCTCTTCCTCCGTCGACCAGCGGTCGATCGTGATTTGCACGATGGCCGACTTACCGGGACGCGGCCCGGGGCCGGGTGTCACCGTCGTCCCGAGGTTGACGGCGAAGGCCGTGAACTTCTCCGGCAGCACCTGGTGTCCGGATCCGCCTTGTCGCGCGGCCCCGCTCTCGCTCCCGGAGCCTGAACGGCCGGCGGCGAACGAGCTCGCCACTCCGAGAACCGCGCAGCAGGCCAAGGCAGCCACCCCGAAAGCGGCCCTGCGTCCAGCTCGCGTCGTCCACGGACCTACCCGCAGTGTCCACATGCCCGACCTCCCTTCCCTGTTCCGTCCTTTGGAGGCAGCTCGGGACGGTTATTCAACCCTGCCTGAAAGCATGCGGTCTTTGTGCCAGATCGCCCGGCGGAAGCGCCTCAGCCCGCCCCTGAGGCGGCCCCGAGGAAGGGACACCTGATCCCTTTCCCTCGCTGACGACGCCTCCTTCTAGTGTTACCGTACGACGCGCGATGGACAGGGACCTCGGCTGGGTGGTGCTCAAGTTCGGCGGCACCAGCGTCGCCACGGCGGAGCGCTGGGCCACCATCGCCGGGCGGGTCGAACGCCGCTTGGCCGAAGGCCGGCGGCCGCTCGTCGTCTGCTCGGCCCTGGCCGGCGTCTCCAACCGCTTGGAGGAGATGCTCGCGCTCGCCGTGGCGGGAAGCCACCAGGAGGCACTGGCCGAGATCCGCGAGCGGCACCTGCGGCTGGGCGAGGCGTTGGGCCTGCCGGCCGGCGACGTGCTGCGGGCGGACCTCGAGGAGCTGGCGCGGCTGGCGCTCGGCGCCGCGCTGCTGGGAGATGCCGGCGCCCCGCTGAAGGCCCGCGTCATGGCCTTCGGCGAGATCCTCGCGACGCGTCTCGGCGCGGCCTATCTGAACGCCAGCGGCATCCCCACCGCCTGGCTCGACGCGCGCACCGCGCTGCTGGCGCGCGACGAGCAGCCGGCCCATTCCACCCGCTCCTACCTGGCCGCCTCCTGCGACGACGAGCGCGACGAGGAGCTGCGGGCGCGGCTGGCGGCGGAGCCGGCCGCGGCGATCCTCACCCAGGGCTTCATCGCCCGCAACCCCGCGGGCGAGACGGTGCTCCTCGGGCGCGGCGGCTCCGACACCTCGGCCGCCATCTTCGCCGCCAAGCTCGGCGCCGACCGGTGCGAGATCTGGACCGACGTGCCCGGGCTGTTCACCGCCAACCCGGCGCTCATTCCCTCGGCGCGGCTGCTGCGCTGGCTCGACTACGACGAGGCGCAGGAGCTCGCCACGACCGGCGCGAGGGTCCTCCATCCACGGTCGATCCCGCCGCTGCGCCGGCACGGCATCCCGCTGCACGTCCTGTGCACCGACCGGCCCGAGGCTGCCGGCACGGTGATCTCCCGGGTGGGCCCCGCGAGCGGCCCCGAGGTCAAGGCCGTCTCGTCGCGCCGCGGCATCACCCTCGTCTCGATGGATACCGTCAGCATGTGGCGGCAGGTCGGCTTCCTGGCCGAGGTCTTCGCGTGCTTCGCGCGCCACGGGTTGTCGATCGATTCGGTGTCCACCTCCGAGACCAACGTCACCGTGTCCCTCGATCCCGGCGCCAACGCCGTCGAGCCGGCGGCGATCCAGGAGCTGCTGCGCGAGCTGGCGGGCCACTGCGAGCCGCGGCTCATCGCGCCGACCGCGTCGCTGTCGCTGGTCGGCCGCGGCATCCGCACCATCCTGCACGAGCTCGGCCCGGTGCTGGAGGCATTCGAGGAGCTGAAGATCCACATGGTGACGCAGTCGGCGAGCGACCTCAACCTCACTTTCTTCGTCGACGAGGAGCAGAGCGAGCGGCTGGTGCGCCAGCTCCACGGCCTGCTCTTCGGGCATACCGCCGAGACCGCGCTCCTGGGGCCGACCTGGAGCGAGCTGGCCGGGCACGCCGCCGGCCGCGGAACGCCCGCTGCCGGCGCGGCGCCGGAGGATGCGGCCAACCTGGCGCTCGGCACGCTCGGCACGCTCGGCGCGCTCGGCGCGGTCGCCGCGGTCGCCGCGGCGGCGGCACCGGACGCGGACGCGGACTCCGGCGACGGCGACCCTGCCGGCGGCGGGCAGTGGTGGCGCCGGCGCCGGCGCGAGCTGCTGGCGCTCGCGGCCGAGGGCTCGCCGCTCTACGTCTACGACGCCGCCACCCTGGAGCGCGCCGCCCGGCGCCTGCTGTCGCTCGGCGCCGCCGACCGCGTGCTCTACTCGATCAAGGCGAACAACCACCCGGGCGTGCTGAGCCTCTTCCATTCTCTCGGCCTGGGGTTCGAGTGCGTCTCCGCGGCCGAGCTCGAGCACGTGCTGCGCCTCTTCCCGGACGTCGACCGCGAGTCGCTGCTGTTCACGCCCAACTTCGCGGGCCGCGAGGAGATCGAGCGCGCCTTCGCACTCGGGGCGCGCGTGACGGTCGACAACCTGCACCCGTTGCAAGCCTGGCCCGAGCTGTTCCACCGGCGCGAGATCTTCCTGCGCCTCGATCCCGGTCGCGGCATGGGCCATCACGCGCACGTGCGCACCGCCGGCCTGCAATCCAAGTTCGGCCTGGCGACGGCGCAGCTCGACGAGCTGCCGCCGCTGCTCGAGCGCTGCGGCGCGCGGGTGGTCGGCGTCCACGCCCACGCCGGCAGCGGCATCCGCGTTCCCGAGGCCTGGACCGAGATCGCGTTGTTCCTGGCCGCCGCCGCCGAGCGCTTCCCCAAGGTGCGCGTGCTCGACGTCGGCGGCGGCCTGGGGGTGCCGGAGAGACCCGGTCAGACGGCCCTCGACCTCGCGGAGGTCGCCCTGGGCCTACGCCGCTGCCAGGCCGCCAACCCCGGCTACGAGCTCTGGCTCGAGCCGGGACGCTTCCTGGTGGCGCAGGCGGGTGTCCTCCTGGCCCGCGTCACCCAGGTCAAGCGCAAGGGCCAGGTCACCTGGGTCGGGATCGAGACCGGCATGAACTCGCTCATCCGCCCGGCGCTCTATGGCGCCTACCACGTGATCGTCAACCTCTCGCGGCTCGACCAGCCGGCGACGATGACGGCGCACGTGGTGGGCCCGATCTGCGAGACCGGCGACATCCTCGGCCGCTCGCGCCAGCTCGCGCCCGCCGCCGAAGGCGACGTCCTGCTCATCGCCGGCGCCGGCGCCTACGGCCGCGTGATGAGCTCCCACTACAACATGCGCGCCCCGGCCGGCGAGCACCTGCTGCCCGCCGACTGAGCCTACTTCGCGCTGGCGCCGCCGCGGCGGGCGCCCACGGCGTCCGCCACCTTCAGCAGCACCGGCAGGCCGGCGGTGAAGGCGCCGACGACCGCCATGGTGCTGTCGAGCAGCTGCTTCTGGGTACCGAGGAAGAACACCGCGGCGGCCACCAGCACGGCGAAGAACGGGACCCGCAGACGGTCCCAGGAGCTCGCGCCCGCGGCCTGCTCGAGATCCCGCACCTGCCCCTTGCAGGCCGGCGAGATGACGTAGTGCCTGAACGTCTCGTTCATCAGGCGGAAGTACGGCTGCCGGCGGATCAGGCCGCGCACCATCAGCCGCCGCACCAGCCGGCGGTTCTTCTCGTTGACCAGCCCGTCCTGCGCGAGATGGCCGAGCACCACCTTCTCGTCGCGCGAGCAGCTCGCCCACAGCGCGCGGTAGTAACTCTCCGCGCGCTCGCCGAGCTCTTCGAGCAGCTGCCGCCGGTCGAGGGTGAAGGCGAAGGGATCGAGCTCGTCGCCGATCTGGAGCAGGAAGGGGTCCGTGCCGCACTCCCGTTCCAGCAGCCGTGATTGGAAGCGGTCGCGGGCCGCTTCGACGGGCCGCTGTCCCCGCCGCAGCAGCCGCCGCAGCCGCCGCAGGGAGAGGACCGTGACGCTCGCCGTGCTCGCCTCCCGGCCGGTCCGCAGGTCGTCGTCGATGACCGTGAAGCTGGCGAACAGGGCCCACCAGCGCTCCTCGCTGCCTGGCGACGCGGCCGGCGCCGCCGCCCCGCCTTCCGGCCTGGCGAAGAGGACCGTCGGGCCCACGGTGGACTGCACGACGACGGTGCGGTCCTTGACCAGGTCCTCGAGCAAGGCGAGCTTCTTGTCGTTGAACGCCGGTTCGAGGATGCGGTGCTCGAAGCCCGCCAGCAGGACGTTGCGGTCCCGCACCGAACCCAGCACCCCGAGGATCCGGGACGACCAGCCAGGAGACTCCTCCTCGAGCTGCTTGAAGTCGAGGCGGAAGAAGCTCCGGTCATCCTCGCGGACCCGCCACCTGCCGTGGCGGCTGATCAGGAAGACGTTGCTGCCTACCGTCGCCGGCATGTCGCCCTCCCGCCCTGACCAGAGCGGCTCGAACAGATCGACGAGGAACAGATGCCTGGAGACGAAGATGGCGAGGCCCCAGAGCAGGCCGAGGAGCAGGATGGCGAAGAGGGTGGCGGTGATCACCGCACCGGCTCCCCGGCCGGCGAAGCCGGGGCGGCCGGCGGCGAGGGGCGAGCTCGGGGGCAGCTGCGAGACGAGCGTGTACCCGGCGCCGCCGTTCTGCCCGGCGCCGACGCTCTGGCCGGCGCCGGAGCTCTGCAACCACAGCTGGTCGTCGACGCGTTCCCAGCGCCAGTCGCCGCCGGTCGCCTCGTCATGCGCCAGGTGGCGGATCTCCGCCGCATAGTTGGAGTAAGCCGGCAGCAGCGCCCCGAACAGCTCGGGCCAGGACTCCGCCGCGCTCGGCCGCTCGCCCTGGCCGGCGCCGCCGGGTCGAGCGAGCTGCGTGCCGAAGAAGGCCTGGCCGTAGAAGTCCAGCGTCCGGTCGGCCGGGTAGACCAGGCTGCCGTCGTGCTGCGCGACCGCGAGAGCCGCCTGCGGGCCGCCGGTCGCGAGCGGGGACGAGGCAGACGTCTCCACCGCCCGCGCGCGCCGCCGCTCGAGGTCCTTGGCGAGCTCGAGCTGGCCGTGCTTGATGAAGCAGTCGGTCTGGATGGTCTGGGCCGTCTTGAAGAAGCACACCGTCGGCAGCACCGCGGTGAGCACCAGCAGCAGCAGCCCCACCGCGGGATAGGCCAGCGAGATGGGCACGTGGATGCGGCGGGTGAGCCGGACCCAGCGCCGGGGATAGGCGTAGACGAGGAAGGCCGCCGCCAGCACGGCCAGCGCGGCCAGCGCCGCGGCGGCGCTGAGGACCGGGCCGGCCTCGAGCGGCGCCAGCAGCGCCCCCAGCGCCACCGCGAGGAGCAGCAGGCCGGAGGCCACGACGAGGACCTTGCGCGGTCCTCCCCACCTGCGCCGCGTCAACTGGAAGTGCCCCAGGACAAGTGCGAGGAGCGGCAGCAGCGCGGCGATGGCGACCAGCTGCCCGCCGCCGGAGAGCAGGAGGGCCGCCAGCGTGAAGGCGACGCACAGCAGCGCGTACACCAGGATCAGGCGCAGGTAATCGTTGGCCCGCTCCCGAGCCGGCCAGATCCAGCCCGCCCGGTAGCCAGGACGGACCAGGGCGACCGTCGAGAGCACCAGGGCGAAGGCGCCGATGTAGAGGAGGAGCATGACGGCGGTGGTGAGCACGCCCAGCAGGTTGACGGTCTCCACCGGTCCCCGGGCTTGCAGCGCGACGACCGTCCAGGGCAGGCCGCGGACCGGCACGAGGCTGGCCCGGAAGGCCTCCCCTTCGTAGCGCAGGTCCATGAGGGCCGGGTGACGTGCGCGCAGCGCGGAGAGCAGCCGTGGGTCGCGATCCGTCTCGTCGAACAGGTTCTCCGAGAGGTTGCGTTCCGGGTGCGAGTGGAAGAGCACGTCCTTGGTCTCGTCGTCGGCGACCACCATGAATGCGAAGCCGAACGGGATCACCGGATCGATGGTCGAGAGCATCGGCAGGGTGAGCATGGCCACGCGATCCTCGTTCAGCTGCTTGGCCGCCGGCTTGGAGAGCACGGCCTCCCGCGATCCGCGGATCAGGCTGACGATGGACTCGAGCCGGAACCTGCCGTCGCCTCGAGGAACGCAGTCGGCAGCCTCGCCGGGGGCAGACGCGGGCCCGCCGTCCCAGGCAGGCAGCTGCCAGAGGCCGCTGCCGTGCAGCGCGCTCTGGAAGTACGGCCGGGCCGCCACGTTGATGTGGAGCGAGGACCATTCGCGGTTGGTCCACTTGCGTCGTTGCTCGCCGTCGGAGTCGACGAGCGCGAACTCCGTCCAGTACGGGTAGGGCTCGACCTGGCCGGTCACGGCCCGCTCCTGGTCCCATGGCCAGGCCCATTGCAATGGCTGCTGGCCCGACTTGGCGCCCTTCGTCTTCACGTTGCTGGCGGCGGCGCCCCTCTCCGACGTCTCGAGATTTCTGGTGGCCGCGGCGCTCTCCAACGCCTCGAGCTGGCAGTAGGCTCTGCGCACCTCCCGCTGCAGGTTCGTCTCCAACCGCGAGGCGAGCGCCCGGACCTGGCGGTCCGAGTGCCGCTCGAGCTGGTGGTGATGGTAGAGATCGAGCAGGAGCAGCGTCACCAGCGAGATGCCGAGCAGGCCGCACAGGGCCACCATGAGCACGTCGACCAGGCGCACCCGCTGTCTCTCACCCAGCAGCTTGAACTTGAGCAGCGGCCAGCTGAACAGGGCGAGCAGCAGCGCTGCCACCGCGGCGGCCAGGTACGACGGGGTGACCGCGAGGCTCTGGGAGGTGATCTCTTGGTGCGACAGCAGCGCGCAGAGCAGCCACTTCGGAGGTCGGTGGTCGTTCTCGCGCGTGCTCCCCACGCCGAGGAAGGGCATCGGAATGGGTTGAACGAAGAGAGCGAAGTCCTGGCCGGCGACCTTGACGTCGTACCGCTGGCTCCCGCCCATGGCCGCCTGCAATCGCGCGGCGGAGGCGGCGGCCCCGCTCTTGCCCTCGCCGGCCGGTAGCGGCGGGCGGACCGTCTCCAGCAGCACGTCCAGGTGGGGGACCGACATCGCGGGCATCCCCTGGTGGCCGGGCTGGTAGATCCACTGTCCGTTCTCGTCGGCGAGCAGCAGGGTGTCGAACGCCCTGCGGGAGGGATCGAAGGCCTCGCTGGCAAGGCGGGGACGAAAGAGCGGTTCCAGGAGCTCGTCGAGCGGCAGCCACGCGTGGAGCGTCCTGCTGGCGCCCTTGTAATGGAGGTTGAGAAGCCGGCCCTCCCCCTCCGGCGCCGGCTCGAGTGTCTCGCAGATGCCGGACCGCTCACGGCACTTCTCGTGGTCCGGACCAGCCTTCAGGTCCTCGAACTTGAAGCTGAGGCCGAGCAGCTTCGGCGCCTGCTGCAAGGTCTCCTCGCTGTCGAGTCCCAGCCACGGCTGCATCCGCTCCAGCCCCTTCAGCACCTCGCCGGGGCCCTCGACGACATTGCGGACCTGATGGCCGAGCGTCGCGAGGATGCGGAGGTTCCTGGCGTCGAGGGAGGCGGCGTTCTGCTTGTAATAGAGAAAAAAGTAACCGCCGAAGCCGGCGAACATCGCGAGCAGGAGGGCGAGAGGCACCCTGAGCTTGCGCGCGCCGCCGGCGGGCGGGTGGGGCTTGCCCTGCTCTTCGGGCTGGCTCACGGCACGTCTCCTCGGGGCGGGCCGGCGGCCCGCGGCGGGGCCGTCTGGGAGCAGACGCGGCCGCGGTCCGTTCGCCCGTGGGGGTCATCAAGTCTTTGGCGTTCGCGTGGGCAGTATTATTACACATTTTATGACTTTATGCGCATCGGCCGGCCGCGGCGACCGCGCCAGGGCGAAACGAAACCTACCGGCGGGCCATGGCGTATGCTCAGTAAGAGCCCCGGAGAGCGCGCTCTCGCCGGAAGGAGATCCACCCCATGGAAAGCCTGCTCGCCGACCTGCGTTATGCCGTGCGGATGCTGGTGAAGCGACCGGCGTTCACCCTGGTCGCGGTGCTGTCGCTGGCGCTGGGTATCGGCGCCAACACCACCATCTTCAGCGTGGTCAACGCCCTGCTGTTGCGCTCGGTGCCGGTCGCGGACCCCGGCCGGCTGGCGGCGATCTACGCCCGCGATGCGCAGAACCCGGCGATGCTGGCCGCCCCGCTCTCCCACCTCAACTGGAAGGACTACCGCGAGCAGGCGCGGTCGTTCAGCGGCATCCTCGGCTACGACTGGGCACCGATGAGCTTCGCCAAGGGCGGCGCCGAGGCGACCCTGGTCGTCGGTCAGCTGGTCTCGGAGAACTACTTCGACCTGCTGGGGATCCATGCCGCGCGCGGCCGCGTCTTCATGGGCGAGGAGGCGACGAAGCCGGGAGCGCATCCGGTGGCGGTCGTCTCGCATCATTTCTGGCGGCAGCAGCTGGGAGGCGATCCCGGTGCCGTCGGGCGCACGATCACCCTCAACGGCAGCGCCTTCACCGTGATCGGCGTCGCCCCCGAGAGCTTCACCGGCACCGACACCGGCGTGCAGCCCGAGCTCTGGGTGCCGATGGCGATGAACCGCCAGATCAAGCGCGATCCCGAGCTGAACTGGTACGAGAACCGGCGCGGGCTGTTCGTCAACGCCATCGGCCGGCTGCGCCCCGGCGTGAGCCTGGCCGCCGCGCAGGCCGAGATGACCGCCATCGCCCGGCGGCTCGAGCAGGAATACCTGAACGACAACAAGGGACGCACCGTCGTGCTGGTGCCGCTGCCGCAGGCGGCCGTGGGTCCGCAAGTGCGCCAGGTGGTGGTGGGTGCCTCGCTGGTGCTGCTCGGCGTGGTCGGCCTGGTGCTGCTGATCGCTTGCGCCAATGTCGCCAACCTGCTGCTGGCGCGCGCCACCGCGCGGCGGCGCGAGATCGCCATCCGCCTCTCGCAGGGGGCGCGGCGGGGCCGGCTGGTGCGCCAGCTACTCACCGAGAGCCTGGTGCTGGCGCTGCTCGGCGGCGCCTTCGGCCTGTTGCTGATGACCTGGGCGAGCCACGCGCTGCTGGCCTTCCTGCCCACCCTGCCCTTCCCGGTCACCCTCACCCTCGACCTCGGCGCCGACCCGCGCGTGCTCGGGTTCGCGCTCGCGGTGACCCTCGCGACCGGCCTGCTCTTCGGGCTGGTGCCGGCACTGCAGAGCTCGCGGCCGGAGCTGGTCGCGGCGCTCAAGAGCCAGGCCACGACGCCTCCCGCCCGCGGCGGCATGGGGCTGCGCGGAGCGCTGGTCGCCGGCCAGGTGGCGCTGTCGCTGATGGCGCTGATCGCCTCCGGCCTCTTCCTTCGCAGCCTCGCGGCGGCGCAGCACATCGAGACCGGCTACGACGCCGCGCACCTGCTGTCCGTCTCTTTCGACGTCGGCCTCTACGGTCTCGACCAGGGGCGCGGCGAGCAGCTCTTCCGCGCCGTGCGCGAGCAGGTGGGCACCCTTCCCGGCGTCGACGCCGTGGCGCTGGCGAACGCCGGCCCCCTGCAGGGCTCCTTCGCGCGCTCCGTCTTCCTCGAGGGGCGGGAGAACGCCAGCACCAACGGCCTGCTGGTCGAGGTCAACCCGGTCGACCCCGCCTTCTTCCGCACCGCCGGCGTGCCGCTCGTAACCGGCCGCGCCTTCACCGACGCCGACCGCGCCGGCGCCCAGCCGGTGGTCATCGTCAATCGCACCATGGCCGAGAAGTTCTGGCCGAACGAGAGCCCCCTCGGCCAGCGCTTCCACTTCCACGGCAAGCCGCCCGTCGTCGTCATCGGCGTGGCGAGAGACGCGAAGTACAACGCCGTCGCCGAAGACCCGCTGCCCTACGTCTACCAACCCCTCGCCCAGGCCTACTCTACCGGCGTCACCCTCGTCGCCCACGCCAGCCGCGACCCCCTGGCCGTCCTCCCCAGCGTCCTGCGCCAGCTGCGAGCCTTAGCCCCCGGCATGCCCCTGGTCGTCAACGGCACCCTGGCGCACCAGATCGACGGCTCCCTCTGGGCCCCACGCTTCGCCGCCTCCCTGCTCGCCCTCTTTGGCGCCCTGGCCCTCCTCCTCGCCACCATGGGCATCTACGGCGTCATGTCCTTCTCCGTAGCCCAGCGCTCGCGAGACATCGGCGTCCACATGGCCCTCGGCGCCCGCCGCAGCGTCGTCCTGAACATGGTCCTCTCCCAGGGCATGAAGCTCGTCGCCGCCGGCCTCGTCGTCGGCATCCTCCTGGCCTACGCCTTCAGCCGCGTGGCCGCCGGCTTGTTGATCGGCATCAGCCCCACGGATCCGGTGGCCTTCCTGGCCACGCCGCCGCTGCTGGCGCTGGTGGCACTCGCGTCGATCTACCTCCCGGCACGGAAGGCTACGGACGTGGACCCGACGGTGGTACTGCGGTACGACTGAGAATCACGGGGGCGACGGTTCAATTCCGCCCCTGGGCACCAAACAAAACCAATAAAATCAGTAATTTATGGCAGGTCAACTTGACTGTTGTCAGGGCTGAAGTGTGTCCTGGGGAGCACCTGGGGAGCAGTAGAATTGGAATCGCGCCGGCCAGGCGCCCTGCCTTCCGGGGATGCGGCGGGTCCACCTTGACGCTATGAGGTGGTCTGAACGGCGCCCGCCATCATCCTTCGGGGGCCGGGCTGAGCCGGCGCCGATCTGGCATCGCGGCGCCCATGGTAGGCGGATTGCTGAGATCCTTCCTGCTCGAGCGGGCTCTACCCAGCCGTGTATTTTGGTATTGCCATATTTCTCCTAGACCGCACTGGAGTTCGCGCCTAAACTAGCTGTAGAACCTCTAAGGATTGGCTCGCGGACTGTTGTCTTACTTCCAGCAGGCGGCGAGTGGGCGGCGCATTGGCCGTCGACACACCGCTGCGATCGCGGCGCGAGCCGGGTGGGAGCCTGGAGATCGGCATGACCAACGCCCTGAACGCTGTCGCCGATGCGCCCGCGAGCGACGCACCGCTCGACGCCTACGGCCGAGCACTGGAGCAGGCCGCTCCGCTTCGCGTGGCGGCCGATCCTGCGGCGCTGCTGCAAGTTCTCCTGGCACGCGACGCGGTTGCAGTCGAGCCTCGCGGCACGCTGACGGCGGAGGCGTCGGCGCGGCTCCTGAGGCTCGACGAGACGCTGCGCTCGCAGGCCTCCGAGCTCTCCGTGCCTCTAGCGGAGGGCGTCATGGAGACTTGGCGGGAGACCTTCACGCCCCCGCCGGATGCCTGGTGGTGGCACCTCGACGCCATCTCTACCCAGGCCGCGGAGAAGAAGTCGCCGTGGTGGTCCGTCCTCACGGGCATCGTACTGACCATCTCGGCGAGCCTCACGGCCGAAATTGCCCGCCGCTTCCTCAGCAACGGCCCGGACTTCTACGGCGCATTTACCACGATCTCACAGGGCGCCGTCACCCTTTTGGCCGGCAGCAGCCTGACGCAGAAGGGTCGCAGATGGCTGGCCGGGTGGTTTCACCTCTTCGGCGGCAGTCCGGAACGTAGCCTTCGTGGCTACACAGTCCTCGCTGCCGGCGTCCTCACCCTGGTGGGCCTATTCCGCCTCTCCCTGCCGTGGATCGCCCTCCACTACTACGATGCGCGCGGCCGCGAGCTCTTCGAGCAGCGGCGATTGCACGACGCCATTGAGCACTTCCAACGCGCCGTCAATCTCGCCCCAGAGAAGGACCAGCCCCACTTCGACCTCGCCGACGCCTTCGAGGAGGTGCTCGACATCGACAAGGCGATCGTCGAATACCAGGCGGCGATCCAGCTCAATCCCAACAACTACCAGGCCTACAACAATCTCGCCCGCCTTTATCTGGTCAAGCGCAAAGACCCCGAAGGCGCCATGCGCGCGCTGCGCAAGGGCTTCATCCGCGTGGGCGAGGAGCTGAAGAAGCAGGGCATCAGCTGCCCCGCGCCGAGCCCGCTGTGCCAAGGAGCAGACTACACGCTGCACAAGAACCTGGCCTGGGTCAACGTGACGCAGAAGTGGTACCGCTTGGCGCGCCTCGACCTCGACGCCGCGCGGAACGACCGACCCGACGGGGGCGGGGCCTACTGCCTGCTCGCCCAGGTCGAGGTGGCAGAGGAGCACCTCGCCGAGGCGACCGCGGCCTGGGGCAGGTGCCTTGGCGCCGAGGCCACCCGCAAGCTGCTGAGCGGCGAGGAAAAGTACAGGACCGAGGACATCGAGGAGACCTGGATTGCCATGGCCCAGGAATGGGAGTCGAACCTGAAGGGGGTGGAACTAAGATGACCGCGCGCTGGCCGACGATTGCCCTTGCGAGCTCCCTCCTGCTGGCGAGCTGCCAGCCGCCGTCACCGACGCCTCACGTGACTGCGGTGCTTAACCCGTTTCACCTGCTGCTCCACGCCAAGGGCAGCGTCGCTCTGCGCAAACCCGCCTGGACCGCCTACTCGCCCATCTCCTTCGGCGCCGCAATCGCCGCCGAAGACCTGGTCCGCATCGGGGCCGGTGCGTCAATCACCGTGGCCTGCGCGGACCTATCCATCCTGACCCTCAGCGACTCGGCGCCGGCGCCACTCCCCTGCCCTGATGGAGACGCCTTGGTCGTGCACCCCCGGGAGCTGCTGATGCGCGGCGCCGTCGTGCACGACTGCCCGGCCCTCCTCTTCCCGCGCGCCGGGAATCTGCGCGATCCGCGCCCTGAGATCCGCTGGGCCGCGATCGAGGCGACCCGCGACTACAAGGTCGCGCTCGATGCCGGAGCCTTCCACTGGGAGCGCGACACCCAGATCGGACCTGGAGCCTCCGAGGGACGCCTCCCCTACCCCGCCGGGGAGGCGCCCCTCCCCCTCGACGGCGAGGCCGCGATCGTCATCTCCGGGGCCCTCCACTCCTCGCGCGCCTGCTCGCCGCAGCGCTCCGTGGTGCACCGCCTGAGCGCGCAGGAGCAGGCAGCGGTCGAGCGGGCCGAACTGCGCCTCCAGACGCCGCAGCTGTCGCCCACCGAGGTGGAGTTCCTGCGCGCCAACCTCTGGGTCTCGCACGAGATGTACAGCGATGCAATCGCTCTGCTCGAGCGGCTCGCCCGCAAGCCCGGGGCGCCGCGCGAGGCGGTCGAACGCCTGCTGGGTGAATGCTACGAGGCCATCGAGCTGCCGGAGCGCGCGGCAGAAGCCTATCGCGCCGCCCTCGCCGAGAGCCAAAGCCAAGCCGCGAGCGACCTCGAGGCGCAGGCGGCGCTCAATCTGGGACTTGCCCGCGTCTCGGAACAAGCCGACGAGAGCAGAAGCCGGATGCTGACGGCCAGCGAGCTCTACCGGCGCCTCGGCGACACCAAGCGAGCGGACGACCTCGCACACCCGGGGAGCTAAATCGATGAGGGCGCCGGTCGTCTGGCTGGGCACCTGTCTCTACAGTCTGTTGGCAGCGGATGCAGCAACCGCCGCCGCGGTGGTGCGGCAGCGTCCCAGCCGGCCGGCGGCCGTGGGTGCGGCCTCGGAGTTGGACCGCGCCGTGGCGGCCGCGGCGGCGGCGGCCGACCGCGGCGATTTCGCCGCCGGCTGCGGCGCCCTCGAAGGGCAGCGGGCGCTGCAGCTCCCCGCCCGGTCCCGCCACACCGTCGAGCGGGCGCTCGGCAAGTGTCGCTACCAGCAGGGCGACTACGGCCGTGCCGCGGCACTCCTCGCACCTGAGACGGCGCGGGCCCTGCGCTCCGCAGGGGCCGAGCCCGGAGACGCCGAGACCCTGCGCACAGCCGGCGACCTGGCGCTCGCCCAACTGGACCCCAGCGCCGCCCAGCGGCTCCTCGCTGCGGCCCGGCGCGCCGCAGGGCGCGCCTCCGAACCGGCTACGGAGCTCCTGAGCCGCATCGACCTGGCGAGGCTTGCCGTGTTCCAGGGCGAGGAGCGCCAAGCCACGGCGATGCTCGCGGAGATCGTCGAGGCGGCCGCCGCAGCCAGGGAGCCGCGGACCGAGCTGAAAGCCATGGAGGAGGCGGCCTTCCTCGCCACCCGGCGCGGCGAGCTGCGGCTAGCCCGCCAGGTGATCGACCGCGGCCTGCGCCGCGCCGAAGAGTCCGGCGAGGCAGCCGCCGAAGGCCGCCTTCTGACCAAGCTGGCGGAGGTGGAGCGCATGACGACCGGCCTCCCCCAGGCATTGCAGCTCGCGGCCAGGGCACTCTCTCTCGCGCGACGCGCCCGCGACCTCCTCGGCGAGGCCGCCAGCCTGCGGGAGGCCGGCGCAATCGAGCTCCAACGTGAGAACTACACCGCCGCCGTGGCGCGCTATGGCGCGGCCCTCGCGATCGCCAACGCCGCTGCACAGCCCGCCACCGCAGCGCAGGCTGCGGTAGATCTCCTCAGCTGCAATCAAAGGGGCGGCGACGCCGATCCCGTGCTCGTCGCACTCGACCACCAGATGGCTACGCTCCGTGTCCTGGGACAGGAGGCAGGTGCCGCCCTCGTGGAGGACACCTCCGCAAAGAACCTCCTCGCACTCGGGCGGCCGCGCGAGGCCGCCACCGTGGCGGCGAAGAGCGTCGCCTACTTCACAGCTCACGCCCACGGCTACGCACAGGCCTTGAGCACAATCACCCTCGCCAACGCACGCGCCCTGCGCGACGGCACGGAGGTGGCGACCCACCTTCTCGACGGGCCGCTCACCTACTTCACGCGGACCGGGGACCGTCTGGACCTGGCCTTGGTACACAACGCGATCGCCAACCTTCGGTACAGCGCCGGCCGCTACGACCAGGCGCGCCGGGAGTATGAATCGGCTCTGACGCTCTACAGTCATATGGGCGCGCGCGCGAGCGTCGCCACATCTTGGAACAACCTGGGCAACCTCGCTGACGGCGTCGGCAGTTACAGCGTCGGGCTCGCCGACTTGCAGCGCTCGACCGCGATCCGCTCCGCCATGGGGTTCCACCTCCCCCTCACCGCCACAAACCTGGCGGACTGCCTGCGCAAGATGGCCCGCTACGACCAGGCACGCCAGGCATACCTCGAGGAGCTGCGACTCGCCCAGGCGAGCGGCGATCACACCGCGGCGGGCGACTGCTTGGAAGGGTTGGGCGGCATCGCGAGCGACGAGCGGCAGTGGGTAGAGGCGTTACGGCACTACGACGATGCCCTCAGGCTGCGCCAGAGTGAGCACAAGGTGGAGAGGGCGCTCGGCGTGCAGCGCAAGATCGCCTATGTTCGCCTCGAGAAGGGCGACCGCGCCGAGGCGCTGCGCGGGTTCCAGGAGGCCACCGCCGGCTGCCCACCCGACGGTGGCACGGCCTGTGTGGCAGAGGGTCTCACAGGACAGGGGGATGCCTATCTCGCCTGGGGCTTCCGGGACCATGCAGAAGACGCGTACCGCAAGGCGCTCGCGCGTCTTGCCCGCGAGGCCTTCCCGAGTCAGCGTAGCAACGTGGTGAAGAAGCTCGCCGACTGCCTCAACCAGAAGGGCGAGGACGACGCGGCCCTCGAGCTTTACCGCGACGAGCTCAAATGGCAAACGGCGCAGAAGTCCTCGCAACTCGTCGCCTCCACCATGATTGAGATCTCGCGGATCTTGCGCGACCGGACCGGCGGACTTGCGGAGGCCCACCGGCTCACCAAGGCGGCCCTGCGCATCCGCGAGGGGCTTGGTAACCCCCGCTGGATCGCCGCCAGCCTCGACGACCTGGGGACCTGGGAGGAAGACGCCAAACACTACGAAAAGGCCATGCGCACCTACCTCCGCGAGCAACAGTTCGACCGCGCAGGGGGAGACGAACTGGGAGAATCGATCACTCTCTACCACCTGGGCAAAACGCAGAGCCTGACCGGCCATTGTCGCAATGCGCTCGCCACGCTACGTGAGGCAAACCGCATCCGCAAGAGCTGGCACCTCGAGCCGGATCACGATTTCCTGGTGGCCTACGGCGACTCCCTCCACCAGTGCGGTCATTACGACGAGTCGATCCAAGTGCTGACGATTGCACAACAGTTGGCAAGGACCCGCGACGAGCTGGTCGACGCGCTCACGGAGCTGGGCCGCGCACAGCAGGACGCCGATCGGTACGGCGCGGCGCTCGCCAGCTACACCTCGGCGATCAACCTCGCCGCCAATAGCAACGACCAGGCCAATGCCTACAACGCACGGGCGGACCTTTATCGGGTCCTCCACCAGGTTCCGGAAGCCCTCCAGGACCTCCGATCGGACCTCAATTTGACCCTCAAAATGAACGATCCCGGCTCGCTCGCCACGACCTACGACGACTTCGCCTGGGTCTACCGCGAGAACGGCGCCGCGAACGAGGCCCGCCATTACAACGAGCAGGCAGTAAAGATTGCCCTCCACGGCGTCCCCGATCCCATCGACATCGGCAATTACCTCTGCTCTCTTGCAGCCACCCAACTGGAGCAGAATCAGCCCGAGCAGGCGATTGTCTCGGTCCGGCGCGGCCTGCGCCTGGCCCAAGCAAACCCGCGGCCGCTGGTGAACCTTTACCAGGAGGAGGGGCGCATCCTGCAGCGCTATCCGCGCCTCGGCAACGCACGGGCGGCCTACCAGCAGGCGCTCGACCTCGCTGCTGCAAACGGCGACGACGAGCGCACAGCGGAGATCGACTCGAACTTGGGCGACCTGGCCGAGGTGACTGGCGATACGGCGGGCGCCGCCCTCTGGTACGGCAAGGCGCTCAAGCGAGCGAGCGACAACAACGACAAGGAGCAGGAGTCAGCGGCCGAGTATCACCTGGGGAAGCTCGCCGAGGCGATGAACCATCCGGTGGCCGCCTCGGATCACTACGCGAAAGCCATCGACCTGCGGGAGCAGCTTCGCTCCGAAAACGGCCAGGAGGACTTTCGGATCAGTGTTGCGGGCCTCATGGCAACCACCATGCGGCGCGCCATCGATCTGTTCCTCGAGCGGGGCGAGGTCCTGCGCGCCTTCGACCTGCTCGAACGGGTGCGGGCGCGAAGCCTGCTGGATCAGGTGGCGGGGGCGCGGCTGACCTACTCGGGTGATGATCCTCGCGGCTATATCCTGCGGCTCCACACTCAACTACAGAGCGTGGAAAAGCGCCTCGAGACGGAGAGCGCACCGGCCGACCTGGCGGCGCTCGAGACTCAGCGCAGCGCCCTCATCACCGCCTTCGATGGAGCGCTCGATCGGGCGGCGGAGAAGCGGCCGGGTGCGGCGATCGCCGCGCTGCGGCCGGTGCCGGACCTGCTCGCCAGGATGCCGGCCGGTGTGACGCTGCTGGTCTACTATCTCGGCAATCGGGAGGCGGCGGTCTTCCGCTTGCACAGCGGACGCTTCGACGCCATCCGGCTCGCCCATCCCGACAAGATTCGCGCGGCGGTGAAGCGGGCGAACGCGTGGGGCACCGAGTCCGCGGCGGCGAAAAAACGGCAACTGCGCAAGGTCTACGATCTCCTCATCGCGCCGGCGGCCCCCCCTGGGACGCTCCTTGGGATCGTCCCCCACGACGTCCTCCAGGGCCTGCCCTTTGCCGCCCTGTGGGATGGGGAGCAGTTTCTCAGCCAACGGTTCGCCCTTTTCGAGCTGCCCGCCGCCAACATCCTCCCCGTCCTGCGCCGCACACCCAGCCGGCCGGGAGTCGTGCTCGCCTTGGCGCAGGCGCAGGCCCCCAATCAGCCGTTCCTGCGAACGGCCAACCGCGAAGTGGGGGATATCACCAAGGCCTTCCGCCGCGGCGCCCGGCCTGTGGTGGACGCCGACGTGGCTGCACTCCTGCGCTGGCTCCCTGCGGCACAGGTGCTGCACATCGCGGCGCACGCCCACCGCGACCCGGACAACCCTTGGAATTCCGCTATCTTTCTGCGCGACAAGCTGCCCCTCTTACGCCTCAAGCAGCTGCGGACCCCGAACTTGGACCTGGTCGTGCTGAGCGCCTGCGAGACGCAGGGCGGCGTGATGAACGCGGCCGACGAGGCCACCTCCCTGGATCGGGTCTTTCTGGCGGCAGGTGCCCGAGCGGTCCTGGCCAGCCTCTGGAAGGTACCGGATGATCTCGCCCACGACTTGATGGTGGCCTTCTATGACCAGCTGCAGGGAGGTCGCGGCGCCGCCGCTGCGCTCGCCGCTGCGCAGATGGAGATGCGCCAGCAGCACCCGGAAGAGCCATTCGCCTGGGCGAGCTTCGTGCTGAGCGGCGATCCCGGTCCCATCCGCCTGCCGCCGGCACGCTGGCCACTCGGCCGGCTTGCCGCGCTGGGGCTTGCGGCACTCCTCGCCATCGGCGCGCTGGGCTATTTGGTCCACCGGCGGGTCCGTCTGCGACGATGATGCGCGGGCGGAGGTGGCGCCTGCCTTTGCCATCTCCCTTTTTCCGAGGGTGAGTCGGCGGCTTTGGAGCGCGGCAGTCGAAGCAACCACCGCAGCCGTGCAACTGCGGCGCTCGCCGCAACGGTGCTTTCGTGTTGCCACGCTCTACCACCTGTTCCAGCAGGTGGTCAGTTCCCGAACGCTCGCCTCCTGGCGCCGCCGAGACACCAGCTGGAAGAGCAGGTTGCCGCCGAGCCGGTCCAGCGGCAGGTAGCCGATCTCGTCGATGATCAGCAGCTTGGACTAGATGAGCTGCTTGACCTTCTCCTCCAGCCGGCTCTCCTGGTGCGCCCGAGTCAGTACGTTGACCAGGCCCGTCGCTGTGGCGAAGGCCGTGCGGTAGCCGGCAGCGCAAGTCTTCAGGCCCAGGGCCACGGCCAGGTGCGTCTTGCCCACCCCCGGCGGGCCGAGCAGCAGCACGTTGTCGGCGTCGGCCACGAGGCGGCAGGTGGCGAGCTCGCGGATCACCTTCGGGTCGATCGACGGCTGAAATTTGAAGTCGAAGCTCTCGAGGGTCTTATGGAACGGAAAGCGCGCCATGGTCGTCTTCATTGGCGTATGGCGCTCCTGCTTGGCCGTCAGCTCCCGACCGAGCAGGTCCTCGAGGAAGTCGCTGTAGGGCAGCTCCCGCTTACTCGCCTCCTGCAGCAGCGCCGGCAGCTGCTCGGCCGTGCGCACCAGCTTCAGCCGCTTGAGCTGCTCTTGCAGCCGATCGATCTGCACGCCGCCGGCGCTCACGAGCCCACCTCCTCGAGCACGCCTTCGTAGCGGCCCAGCGGCCGCACCTCGACCTCGCCGATGCGCTCGACATAGGCAGGGTCGAAGCGCGGCGGCCCGGACACGGGCTCCGCCGGCCGCCGCGGCGCCTGACGCGCCGCACCTTTCCAGCGCGCCACCTGGTGCTTGCCCTGCAACCGGACGTGGCGCACCGGATCGGCGCCCGGCCGATGCTTCACGGAAGCCAGCGAGGCTGTAGGTTACATAGCGCGGCGCTGCTCTGTAGAGCGCCTGCGGGCTCAGACAGCGTCGGCCGCATTGGCGTCCGGCTTCATCGGAACAACCGGAATGGCCCTCGGCTTGGGGCTCCCGTCGAACTTCGAGTACCAGACGCCTGTGCCTTGCGGCGGCCGCGGGCCAAGGATGTTCTGGGTGTGAAAGAAAACGGCATCGGAGCTGTTGGAGCGAATGAAACCGAAGGTCGGCACTGGATAGCTCTCGATGACTCCGACCTCTCGCACCAACGGCTGGTAGCACAGCTCGTCGCACAGAGTGACAAGTCGCTCCGCTGACGGCCGGCTCGCGGGATCTTTTTCCAAACAGCGCAGGATCACGTCGCCTACGGCCAAGGAGAGCGGCCCGAATTGTTTGTGAGCGGTGATCTCACCGGGCAAGGTGGGGTTGTTCCCGCTGACGATGGCGGTGACCGCCTTCAGACCCGTGCCGAACGGAGCGCGGCCCGTGAGCAACTCCCAGGCTATCGCCGCGATAGCCCACACATCGGCCGGGGGAGACGGAGTGCGCGGATCTTCAATGACCTCCGGTGCCATGTAAGGGAGCGCCCCCCTCGCGGTCCTTGATGACTGCGTCGTTTCATCACCGCCGGAGACTGCGTCCCCAATCTCCTTCTCGGCCATCTTCGCGATGCCGAAGTCGGTAATCTTCAAGGCCTTGAATGCGAGGTCGCCGGCCACCAGGATGTTCGACGGCTTGAGGTCACGGTGGACAACACCGACGCGGTGAGACGCGGCCAGCCCGCGTGCAAGGTGATGAAGGACATGCGACACGGCATGAAAATCCAACCTCTTGAAGCGTGCCGCGACCTGCCGCAGGTTCGGCCCCTCGACCAGTTCCTCGACGAGGAAGAACCTGCCTTCGTCGTCCTCGAAGTAGTCGAAAGTCTTGGCGACGTTCGGGTGGTTGACCTTGGCGCTGATCACCGCGCTCTCGCGAAACCGACGCGCGACGTTTGCGTCCTGCGGCACCTTGAGTGCGACGGGGCGTTGGAGCTTGTTGTCGAGGGCGTGATAGACCTCCTGCATACCGCCCCGGCCGACTTCGCCCTTGATGACGTAACGGTCGTCGTCGCCGACGCAGCCGCCTATTGTCAATATGCTCACAGTACAACCTCCGGGTGCGAGACGTCCATAGTGATGAACACGCGATCCAATGCGCGGCGGTGTGGGCCGCCGAGGGCGATGACGCAGCAGTCCGGTAGCGTCGCTCCTGCCACGAGTTGAATGTTGTTCGCCCACACCTCGCCCGTCACCGACGTGGCTCGGAAGTCCAGGCCGTCGTACTCGATGATCATGCTGCCGCGAGAGTCCTTGAGGCTCACGCGCGGATTGCTTCGGTCCAACTCGAAGGGCTTCTCTGCTCCCAGAAACAGGGCGCGGTGCTTGCCGTGAAGCAGGAGCCGAGCGGCGCGACGGGCAACCTGCGCGGCAGTCGGTCGATCCGAAGGCGACACTTCAAGGCAGGCATCGAGCAGGCGCGCCAGTTCAGCGTCGAGCCCTGGAAGCGCCCCGAACCCTCCTGATGTCGCCTTCCACATGTCGGGCTGTGGAGGCTTTGAGGCCAGATTCTTTGGGAGCTTCTTCCCGTGAACAAGCGCCCAAGCCGTCACGCCAAGGGCGTAGACATCGACGGCGGCGTCGAACACCACATGCCCCAGCGCATACATCTCGGGCGCGGCATAGCCCGGCGTGCCTACGAACCCGACCGTGCGGGCGTCGTTCTCGGACCGCGAGAGGTTGAAGTCGATGATCTTCAAGATACCCTCTCGGTCGACGAGCATGTTGGAGGGCTTGATGTCGCGGTGGACGATGTCGACCGCATGAATGTCGGCGATCCCCGTCGCAGCTTGGTATAGCAGCCGTAGGAACCCGTCCTCAACCGTGACCTTGCCCAGAACGGTTTCTAGGCTGTCACCCTCGATGAACTCCTCGACGATCCCCATCCTCGAACCCGGGTTGAAGAAGTCCACGTCGAAGATCTGAACGACGTGCTTGGAGCGGATGCATTGAAGTGCAGCGAGTTCGTCGAGAAGCCGCCGGTGCTCGCCGCCGGGCTGTACAAACTTGATTGCAACCTTGCGGTCAAGGTTCTTGTCAGTGTAGACGACCACGGCCCCGATGCCACCAGCTATCGTCGTGCCCGTTGTCACGTACCGGCTCACGGCTTGTCCCCGGCTGCAGGCTCCGTCTCGCCCGGCGTCATGCGAGCGTTATCCGTGCAGGTCGTGGTCGCGGGCACGATTGCGGGCCCCGGCTCGGACGCCGCAGCCGGGGTCGGCGGGGAGGCGTCGCGCAAGAGCGCTTGCGCAGGAATAGACCCGCCGGCCTCCCGCGCGGACGGAACGTCGAAGTCTACAAGGGGAAGGCGGGTTGCCTGCCTGAGAGGCTCCCGAGGTTGCGCTTCCCGCGTCCGGGGTTTGGCTCTTTTACCGCCGCCGCCCTGCTTCCCACGTGTAGCTCGCCCCGGCGCCCGCAGCGCGACATGAGCGGATGGCTTCGCCTCCGGCCTGGCCGGCACCTGCGGGGTCGCAGTTACCGGTACCGCGACCCGGTCCCCGGCAATCCAGAAATCAGCCGCTCCGACGGGTTCTGCGGACGCTCCGTTCTGCAAGCCGACAACAATGGCAGTCGCGTTGTCCCGCCCACCGTGCCACTCGCTCGCGGCGACGAGGCGCTCCGGTAGAAGCTGAAGTTGCGCGGCGCCACGGACGATCCATTCGAGGACCACAGCCGGGATGGAGTGGACCCCGTCCGTGGAGAGCACCAGCCCGCGCGAACCGTCCGGCACGGCGGCGACGTGCGGCTCCAAGTCCGGGCCAACGCCAATGAACTGCACGAGCCCCCGATGTAGTTCGGGCTCACTCTCCCGGCGACGGCCCAGTCTCGCAAGCTCCGCGTCCAGCGTGTCGTCTATGGTGAGCTGCTTGATTGGAGGGTCCTCGGGTCCGGCCACGCTATAGGCGCGCGCGTCGCCTGCGTGTGCGACGAAGCGGGCCCCGTCCTTCCACGCGGCGAGGACGACAGCTGCACCGCCGTCGCCTCGGAGAAGACGGAAGACCTCGTCGTTTGCGAAGCGCAGCGCGCCGTTCAGGAGGCGGTCGAGCGCGCCGGTTGCGTTCCCGACGCAGTGCGTAGCCGTTGCGGCAACGGCCAGCGCAGCAGCCCGCGCGCCCTCCTTCATCCCGCCCATCCCGTCGGCCAACACGGCGAAGGCGAGACCTGAAGGGGCGAGCCCGACAATCAGGCGGTCCTGGTTGTCCTGCCGAGATGTTCCGCGTGTGGACGCCCAAGCCACGGACAGAGGGGACGTGCGCCCCTTGCCCGACGGCTCACGCGCGGCCATGCGGACCAGAACATCCTGAAGACCCTTGTACTCCATCGCAGGCACGATTCACTCCGGCCCCGCGCCGTCGAGGGCAGCGCGGGAAGGGCCGATACAGTATCACGTACCCGCCTGTTGCAGGTGAGACGGGCAAAGGACAAGACATTGTAGGGCAATGGAGCGGCCTCCGCGTGAATTGCCCCTCGGCCCTCTTCTCGTGGCAAGGTCAGCGCCATGCCGAGCGCCGAGAAGATCGATGATGGCGCCGAAGCAGCCGATGAGGCCAGCGAAGGAGCTGTGCCGCGCCATGGAGGTCGGATGAAGCTCAAGCAGGCTCGAGGCTATGGAGGACAAGCCGCCCGCCTCGGGGTGCTCTTCGCCGTCGCCGCGGTGACGGTGACCGCACCGCGGCTGGCGCTGGCCTTTCTCGCGGCGGACGGAGTGGCGGTTCCGACTGCCTGGCGGATCGATCTCCAGGCGGTCTCTTCGGTCGCCACGGCCGTCGTGCTGACCGGTGGAACGGCGTACCTGGCGCACGCGATCGCGGTGGCGTCCGCGGGCCGTGGCGTCCTCGTCGCCCTCTGGACAGCGGCCCTGGTCTGCTCGGGAGCTCTGATCGCGCCAGCGATCGTCGCGACGCTGCGAGCGCAGTCGCTTTCGGCGGTCCTCGGCGTGCAGCGACACTGGGGCTGGTCGATCTGCGCGGTGCTCGCCGTGGACCTGGTGGCCTCGGGCGCGATGTTGGCCGACGCGCGGCGCTCGGCGTCCGACCCGATGGCGCACCCGGTGGGGCAGGGTGGAGGCAACCCCCTGTCGATCCTGCCTGACCGGGTGCAGGGGGTGGACAGCCCCACGCTTACCCTCTCCTCCGATCCGTTGCCGCACGCCTGCCCCTGGGGCTGTGGGCGCCGCTTTGCGACGAAGGACGCGGCGAACGGACACGGACGACACTGCCCGATGCGGGCGGCGCGGAAGGCTGCGGCCACAAATCTGGATGGCAACTCCGGCCGGGTTCTGGCGCCAGTGGCACAGCCTGACCGCGCCCTCTACCGGCGGGGGGATGATCCGGCACCCGTACCGGTCCTCAGCGATGAGATGGACGACCTATGACGAAGCCCTCCGCTACACAACTCCCGCCTCGGTTTCTGCGGCCCCACCAGGTCGAAGCGCTGTACGGACTGTCTATGAAGTACCTCGCCCACGCGAGGGCGCGAGGAGACGGTCCCCCGTTCTGCAAGCCCTCGGTTAAGCTCGTGCTCTACTCGGTGGACGAGCTCGAGAAGTGGCTCGCGCAACGGCGCCGCGTCTCGACCTGCGACCCAGGCCCTTCGGAGTAAGAGCGACCGCGGAACCGACACTGGCCGGCCAACCTGCCGCGGCCGGCCTGGTGCTCTCGCGATCATCTCGGGGCGCCGGTCGGGGGCCAGGACAGCCACGCCGCCGCTCAGGTCCTGGCCTCGAAGCCAGTCCGTCGTGCCTTCGTGCCCGCAAAACCGCGCACCACGGTGCAATGCTTTCCGATTTGCGGCACCGAACCTCCGAAGCAACGCACCAGGATGCGGGCTCCAGACGGCGCGACCGTCGTCAGGTTGCCGAACCGCGAGGAAATCTATACCGAGGCGGAGCCTGGACCAGGGAGAAGGTTGGTGAATCCGGCCTGCTCGAAGTGACGGTCGTTGGTGAACGCTTGCGAGATGCCCTGGTCCTCCATGACCACGAAGCTCGCACAGTCAATCAAGCCCCAGTTCTTATCCGACCTGCGAGTGTACAGCTCGAGGGCGCGGTCGAAGAGCGGCTCTGAGACATGGACCAGCTCCGCCTTGGGGCTGGATCGGATGAGCTCCACGGCAGCAGCGAAGCGGTTCCTTGCTCCGCTCCGCGCCAGGCCATTACCTGTCTCCGCGACGACCCAGTCGGTGAGCACCACCCGCTCGCCTCTGGAGAGCAGAGACGCCCAGGCCAAGGAGGCGGCAGAGTGGAGCGAATCGGTAGCGTTCAGCAGTGCGAGCCAGCCGTTGGTGTCGAGGAATACCGCATCAGCCGGCATCGCTGGCCTTGGGATGAGCGTAAAGGTAATGGTCCACGTTGGTGGCAAGATCCGAAATGCCGGTCTCTGTCGCCAGATCGACCATCTTTAAGAGGGGGTCATCGCCGGTGCCAGCCGGCGACTGTCCGGGGAGCTCCAGCTCCACTCGGACAGCCGCTCCGTCCGGGAGCTCGATGCCTGGGTCGAGGACGATCGTGCCATCCCTGACTCTGCCGTGATACACCATGGTTCTTTCTCCGCGTCGACGGGAAGTATATCTCTCCCTCCGGGAGACGGCGTGACGGTCGCCGGCCCACCGCTCCTCGCGCCGGCGACCGCGCTCGCCGTGGTGCCGGCGGGCAGGCCCCGGGCGGCTCGATGCCAGGTCGCGGGCCCTGGCTCCGCGGGAGAGCGTAGCAGGTGCCGCGCGCGGCACACACGAAACCAGCGGTCGAGGCGCCGCGCCTCGCGAAGAGGCGACGGCGAGACGCCGATGCTATAACGCCAGCGGCCAGCGGTCGCGGCGACGCTGGGCGGCCAGAGCGCGGGGGCGCTACCGGGCGTGGTGTCCATGTGCGGTCCCTAAAGGACCTTGACCTGTACGGTGCCTCCTCACAATCAACGGAGGGAGGTATGATGTCCCAGAAACGCTCAGCTCGCATCGAGGCGCGCATCGCTCCGGAGGCTCTGGCCTTGGTGAAGCGAGCAGCTGAGATCCAGGGGCGCAGCCTGAGTGACTTCGTGGTCGCCGCGACCCAGGAAGCGGCGCGCCGGACGATCGAGGAGACCTCCCTTAGCCGGCTCTCTGCCGAGGATCAGAGCCGATTCGTCGAGCTGCTGCTCCATCCGCCCGAACTGGTCCCGGCCATGAAGCGCGCCGAGCAGGCCCATGCCGAACTGATCGAGTCGCGTTGACCGGCCGATTCGGTCGGCTCCATCTGGAATCGGCGCTGAGGTAGCAAGCCATGGAAGCCGCGACACCCACCACCTACGAGCACATCGCCCTGGACGAGCAGGGGATTCCTTGGATCACGGCAGCCAACACCAAGGTCGTGGAGCTCGTCGCCGACGTGAAGGCGCACGGGTGGAGCCCAGAGGAGTTGGTACTCCAGCATCCTCACCTGACCTTGGGGCAGGTCCATTCGGCGCTTGCCTACTACTGGGACCACCGCGAGGAGGTCGAGGCGAATCTGGCCCGTCGCCAAGAGTACGTCGAAAGACTTCGCGCCGAGGTTGGCGAGTCCCCCTTGGTGGCAAAGCTGCGAGCCCGAGGCCTAATCTGACCTTGCCGGATTCCTTGGTGTTCTCACTTCCCCGCTGACCTGTTGCCGCCATTCATAGCTGTCATGAGGCCTGCCGGGTGCGGACCCAGGCGCTGACCTGCTGGGAGAAGCGCTCCAGGTCGATGAGGCCCGCGGTGGCGGCCTGGTGGAGAAGCTCCGGCGCCGCCGCCGAGTAGCCGTGGGCAACGACGTTGCGGAGACCCGCGGCGCGGCGTAGGGCCTCCACCGTCGTGTGGTCAAGGACGCCCCGCTCGCCGAGGCGCTGGAACGCCTCTCCGAGGGACGCGGCCGGCGGCCACCTCTCGTCCGCGATCAAATGGCTGGCGACGGCGAGGCAGCTCCGGATGGCGAGCATCAGGTTGAAGGCGACCAGATCGAGGGTGTCCCGGTCGGCCGCGAGAGCAGAGGCCTGTGAGGGCACGCGGACACGCACTCTCGCAAGGCGGGCGTCGAGCTCGCGCAGCTTGGCAACGACGAGGTCGGCGTCAACCATGCCCGCCTGCTGCCAGTTGTGCCAGGTAAGCATCGCGCATGCGCTCGAACCAGGGGCGGTCGGTCTCGGTCTCGAGGATGGCCCGTGTTCGCCAGTCGGCTGCGGCCCCCGGGCGACCCTCGTGGAGCACGATCGCGTCGCGCAGGAGGGCGCGCAGCATGGGATAGCCGGCCTCGTCGAGGTCCACGACATCGACCTCGCGCCGGGCGGCCGCGGAGAGGTCGGCGGCGAGGCCGAGTCGATCGACGGCGTGGCCGGCGAGGCCGCGGATCGCAACGTCCATCCGAGCCGGGACCAGCCTCGCCGCGGGCGGGCGAGCCGAAGAGCAGGGCGAGCTCGACCTCCGCGCGCCCTGCCAGCAGGCCGCTCAGCGCCGCCAGGAGCTCGGGAGTCGTGCTCATCATCTCAGTCTAGCTCGACCGGCTCCCGAGTTGGCGGCAGTGCGCGGCGGGCGGGCGACGGCGACGACTGGTAGCTTTTCGACGGATGCACACTTGCTCCTTAGCCCCTGCTCAGAGACGCGAGCCGATCCAGGGTGTCAGGATACTTCCGCACCAGCCAGATCAGGGCCGTCGCCTGATCGTTGGGTTTGCTGCGCCCCTGCTCCCAGCGCTCCAGGGTCCGGGGATTCACGCCCAGCTTGAGGGCGAACACGTGTCGTGACATGTGCAGCGCTTCGCGTGTCTCGCGCACGAGCTGTGGATTCAGGGCGGGAACCACGATCGGCGCGACCTCGTGGGTCCGCAGTGTGAGACGCCCCTCGCGGTGTTCACGCATGGCCTCCACACCCGACATGAGCTCGCGGAAGAGGCTCCTGCTTTCGCCCTTCGGGCCCTGCGGAGTCTCTCTAAGTCTCTTGGTCTTCTTGTTTCTCTCTGGCAAGATCACCGTCCCCTCGAGCCTCGATGAACGCCACGGACTAAGTATACGCAAATCGCGTAGGTACCGGCAACACGCCCCGCCTCCCCTTGAAGCCGCCCGGCTCCGGTGACAAGATCTGCCGGCTCACCGGCGACATCGAGTGGGACGTAGCCAGGCGAGGCCCACTCCGGCACGGACGGGTATGACCGACGAGATGATCCTCGAGACCCGAGGGCTGAGGAAGGAGTTCCAGGGGTTCGTCGCGGTCGACGGGATCGACCTGCGCGTGCGCCGCGGCTCGATCCATGCGCTGATCGGCCCGAACGGCGCGGGCAAGACGACCGTGTTCAACTTGCTGACCCGGTTCCTTCCCGCGACCTCGGGCGCCATCGTCTACAACGGCCAGGACGTGACCCGGCTGCGTCCCGCGGAGGTGGCGCGGCAGGGACTGGTGCGGTCGTTCCAGATCTCGGCGGTGTTCCCGGGCCTCACGGTGCTCGAGAACGTGCGGGTCGCGCTGCAGCGGCGGCTCGGGACTTCGTTCCATTTCTGGCGCTCGCAGCGCAGCCTCGAAGTGCTGGACGAGCGTGCGATGGAGCTGCTCGAGTCGGTCGACCTCGCCGGCCAGGCGCGGGCGCACACCGTCGAGCTGTCGTACGGCCGCAAGCGGGCGCTCGAGCTGGCGACGACCCTGGCGCTCGAGCCCGAGCTGATGCTCCTCGACGAGCCGACCCAGGGGATGGGCCGCGAGGACGTCGGCCGGGTCGTGGCGCTGATCCGCAAGCTGTCCGCGGGCCGCACCGTCCTCATGGTGGAGCACAACCTGTCGGTCGTCGCCGACCTCTCCGACACCATCACCGTCCTGGCGCGCGGCAGCGTGCTCGCCGAGGGCGGCTATGCCGAGGTCTCCCGCGATCCGGCCGTGCTCGAGGCCTATATCGGGGTCGAGGTGGACGAGGGAGCCGAGCCGTGACCAGCGCCTTCGCGCCGCATCACGAGCTGCTGCGGGTGACCGACCTGCACGCGTTCTACGGCGAGTCGCACATCCTCCACGGCCTCGACCTCGAGGTGCGGAAGGGCGAGATCGTGACGCTGCTCGGCCGCAACGGGTCGGGGCGGACGACCACGCTCAAGTCCATCCTCGGCCTCGTCCCGCGCCGCACCGGTTCGATCATGATGAACGGCCGCGAGACGATCGCTCTGCCGCCGCACCGCGTCGTTCGCCTCGGCATCGGCTACTGTCCCGAGGAGCGCGGCATCTTCGCCAGCCTCTCGGCCGAGGAGAACCTGACCCTGCTGCCGAAGGTCGGGACCGGCGGCATGAGCGACGAGGCGATCTACGCCATGTTCCCGAACCTGCTGGAGCGGCGGAAGAGCCAGGGCACGCGCCTCTCCGGCGGCGAGCAGCAGATGCTCGCCATGGCCCGCATCCTGCGCGTCGGCGCGCGCCTGCTGCTCCTCGACGAGATCACCGAGGGGCTCGCCCCGGTGATCGTTCAGACGCTCGGAAGCGTGGTGCGGACGCTCAAGGAGCAGGGCTTCACCATGATCCTGGTCGAGCAGAATTTCCGCTTCGTCGCTCCGCTCGCCGACCGTCACTACCTGATCGAGCACGGCCGCATCGTCGATATGATCCCTCGCGCCGGGCTGCAGGGGAGCGAGGAGACGCTCCATCGATTCCTTGGCATCTGAGGGCATCTGAGGCCCATCGCATCGACACACCCTACGAAAGGGAGGACCTATGGCACGAACCACCCGGAACCTCGCTTCGACCGCCGCTTCGACAGTCGCTTCGATCGCCGCCCTGACCCTCGCGCTGGCGGTCTTCGCCGCCGGCCCCGCCGCCGCGCAGATCTCGGACGGCGTCGTCAAGGTCGGGGTGCTGACCGACATGACCGGCGCCTACTCGGACCTCGCCGGGCCCGGCTCGGTCATCGCGGCCCAGATGGCGGCGGAGGACTTCGGCGGCAAGGTACTCGGCAAGCCGATCGTCATCATCAGCGCCGATCACCAGAACAAGGCCGACATCGCCTCGGGCGTCGCGCGCAAGTGGTTCGACGAGCAGCAGGTGGACGCCATCGCCGACCTGGTCTCGAGCTCCACCGCGCTGGCCGTCATGCCGGTGGCCGCCGAGAAGAAGCGGATCACCCTGCTCTCCGGCC
>Ga0210384_10000951_pt1 | contig 41548 bp, 40 predicted proteins | sample IncBWH2MmetaG_FD_160574 | JGI IMG/M metagenome (GOLD analysis project Ga0210384, IMG submission 160574) | Forest soil microbial communities from Barre Woods Harvard Forest LTER site, Petersham, Massachusetts, United States - Inc-BW-H-2-M | ecosystem: Environmental > Terrestrial > Soil >... | reverse complement strand
AGGGCTAACCGCAAGGGGCAGCAATAAGGAGGATTCTCATGCCACTGGTTCGTGTGACGATGATTAAGGGGAAGTCGCCCGACTATATCAAGAAGATGTCAGACAGCATATACGAGGCGCTCGTCGATGGTTATATGCAGAAGGGCGATCTGTTCCAGATCATAGAGCAAGTTGAGCCGGGCGATCTGATCTACGATCGTCACTTCGGGATCAAAGGGTCTCGCTCGGGAGATTTCGTGATCATTAACATCGAGTCAGACGCGCGGCGTCGGAGCGAAAAGGAGGCCTTACTGGCGCGTCTTTCGGACAAACTTGCTGCCTCGCCGGGAATTGCGCGTGACGATGTCTTCGTCCGTCTCTCCATGACCGCCGCTTGGGAAGATTGGTCTCTCGGTAGTGGTGTTGCCGTATCGTGGTCGTAGGCTCTCCCGGCTCGGATACAGGTAAATAGTAGACTCTCCCGGCCCAGTCGTTGCATTCGTAAGGGTGTGCCTCGGACCAGAGACGCATGACGCTGAAGATTGAACGGATTTCTGGCAAGCGCAGAACCCGGATTCGGCTGAGCGGGGCGTTTCGATCTGAGCACCGTGATCAGGTGAAGGCGGAGATCGAGCTTGGTGGACCACGAGTAGCTTTGGATTTGGAAGAGCTGGATCTCGTGGACGTCGAAGGCGTTCGCTTTCTCAACGCGTGTGAGGCGGAGGGTATCTCAGTGCTGCACTGTTCGCCTTATATCAGGGAGTGGATGTCGCGGGAACGAAGGTCGGCCAAAAGCACGGACCCACAAACGTAAGAAGGAACAGTCTCCTTGGAGGATGAAGATGGCAAGCATGTATAGGACAGTGGAAGCGCCAGCACCGGACGGACTCGCGGCACCATCTGCTCTACAAGAGGTGACGCGCACGAAGCAAGCTAGCTTACTGGCAACAGCAAAGAGCGGAGAAACTGTGGCGCTCGACACGCTGTATCGAGCACACGCGGAAAAGCTCTTTCGTACTGTGCACCGCATAACGCGAAACCGTGAAGACGCCGAAGATGCGGTGCAGGACTCTCTCCTAAGGGCATTCCTTCATCTCGAGAGCTTCGACGGAAGATCCACTTTCTCTACCTGGCTGACACGCATTGGGATCAATTCAGCGCTGATGATTCTCCGCAAAAGGCGCGCGTCGCCAGAATTATCCCCCGATGGCCAAAGCACGACCGAAGTCCTTTTGGAAGTATCGGACCCTTCCCCAAATCCCGAAAGACGGTATGCAGAGCAAGAGCGCACGAGAATCCTTAAAGACGCCATCAACGGTTTACGCCCTTCAATCCGGCGGACTGTCGAGCTCCACATCCTGGAAGATCGTACCGTGATGGAGACGGCGGCACAGATGGGAATTTCGGTTGCGGCTGCCAAAGCGCGGGTCTTTCACGCCAAAGCGGCCCTGCGCAGATCGAAAGTCCTGCGCAAAGTCAACGATCGCCGTGGGCATCGGCAGTTTTCCCGTTCTTGGGGGCCAGGAGTCAGCGGACAGAGCCTGTTTGTTTCCTCCGACAAAGCGTCTTTCATCACGGGCACGCACCAATAGGAAAAATAGTGAACAAATTTCAACCAATCTTTGACAAACAAAAAGACTACTTCCATACCGACGCCACCAAATCTTACGAATGGCGCATTGAGCAACTCGAGCGCATGGCCAAGATGCTGAACGAGAACAATGAGGCCTTTCAGGAGGCGGTCAGCAAAGATTTCAAGACCGCGTTGGAAGAGAAGGTCTTTGAGGTCGCGGCTCCTCTGGCGACTATTGAATTCACGAAGGAGCAATTAAAGGAGTGGATGAAACCGGTCTCCGCCATGGTTCCAAAGGCGCTTGCGGCTTCGGGACACACGGCACACGTCATTCGGGAGCCATATGGTGTGACGCTGATCATTGGTCCGTTTAACGGTCCCCTGATTCTCTTGCTTGACCCGGCTATCACGGCTCTGTCGGCAGGAAACCCTTGCATCCTGAAACTTGCAGAGTCCATCCCGGCTACATCTACGCTCTTTCAAAAACTCATTCCAAAATACTTCGAGCCCGACTCCGTGACTGCAGTTTCCGGGTCACGTGAAGAAGTCACGGAACTGCTAAAACTGCCATTTGATTTCATCTTCTTTACCAAGAGCGTAAAGGTTGGCAAGGTGATCATGCGCGCTGCGGCAGAGAATCTGACCCCAGTTTTATTAGAACTCGGGGGGCAGAACCCAGCGTTTGTTGATGCGACCGCTAATCTTTCTGATGCTGCCAAGAAAATTGTCTGGGGTGCGACGGCATGGGGTGGCCAATGGTGTACCTCACCCGGCTATGCCTATGTGCACGAATCCGTTGTCGGGGATTTCGTTGAGCAATGCAAGAAGGCAGTGATTGAGCTCTACGGGACCGATCCGAAGAACAATTCCGACTACTCGCGCATCATCAGCCCAAACGCTGTTGAGCGCCTTGCGGGGCTCATTGATCAAAAGAAGGTCATCGCCGGTGGTGCGTCTGACCCGAAAGCGCGCTACATCGATCCGACAATCCTCTATCCCGTGACGTGGGATGATCCAATCATGGAGGATGAGATCTTTGGGCCGCTTCTGCCGATCCTCACGTACAAAGACATCGATGCGGCCATTCTCGAGGTGAAGAAGCGCCCAAAACCTCTTTCCGGCTTCCTTTTCAGCCGTGACCAGAAGGCTATCGATCATTTCCTCGCGAGCCTGTCCTTTGGCGGCGGAGCGATCAATCAGGTGAACGTTCATCTATTTGTGGAGTCCATGCCTTTCGGAGGCGTTGGATACTCCGGCATCGGTCACTACTACGGGAAGGACGGCTTTGACTCTCTCACTCATGCGAAATCGATCCTGGTTTCGCCGCCCGACGTAGCCATCGAGCACCTTTTCCCGCCTTATACACCCGAAAAGGTACAGGAGCTCAACCAATGGTTCGGGTACTAGAAGGGGATGTTGCGCAGCAAGCCCTAGCCGTCGCGATCTACGAAGATCGATAGGAACTAGCAGATGAACCTGTTGCGTGCCCTCTTCACCCGGAACCTCTTGATGTCAGGAGTAGCAATTATCCGCTATATTCCTCGGGCCTTTCGGGTGAAGCAGGTGGATGGGAATCTCTTCTTTACGGAGGAGAAGCGGCAGGAGTATCGCCGTCGTGTAGAGAGTGTGACGCCTCACTCCCCGCGTCAGTGGGGGACCATGGAGGTGGACCAGATGCTTCACCACCTCAACCTGGCTTGCGGAGGCTCACTGGGTTTCTACAATCTCCCGGACGAGAGTTACCTGACTTCGCGGACGTTCTTTAAGTGGATTCTCGTCGATTGGTTTCCGGAGCAGCCGGTCGGCCTAGGGCTCCCAGCGGGCTTCAAAATCCCGCATTCGCAGAGATTTGAGTTCGCGTACGAAAAGGCACAACTGCTGAAAATCTTAGAGGCGGACTGGAACGCGAGAACTGCCGATGCCTGGAAGCCGCATCCTATGTTCGGCAAGATGACGCCAAAAGAGTGGGGCAAGCTCTTGCAGATTCACGTGGATTATCACCTGAGACAGTTCGCAGCTTAACGGGGTGTTCGGCATGAAGGTCCTGATTCTGGGAGCAACGGGATTGGTGGGTCGGAACGCATTGGCGCAGGCACTCGTACAATCAATGGGTCGACAAATAGTATTGCAGCGGGGCAAGCCGACAGGTCAGGTTGGGACCATCGGAATTGGCGGACGCGGCCATTGGCAGGTACTTTGCCGCCCGAGGCAGCTGCGACGAAATAACGAAGAGGTCGTAATCGCATTTCCGGTCCCATGCTTGTGAAGCATTGCTGACAGCTTAACAAAGTATGCTTCAACGGCGCTACCACGAGCGAGATTCGCAATCTAAGAGAGTGGTCTGAGATTCATGCGGAGCGGCTTGGCGGGCTTATTCGCCATGCCTGGCCCGCATGAGTCCAGGTCAAGGGAGGAAGAGTTATGAGTTCACCAGTTGTTTTGATTACCGGCGCACTGACAGGAATCGGTCGCGCCGCCGCAATAATCTTTGCGAAAGAGGGAGCACGTGTCGTTGTGTCCGGTCGTCGAGATAAACAAGGACAGGAGTTAGTTGCCGAGCTACAAGCGCTCGGAGCAGAGGCTATTTTTGTCCGTACTGATGTCCGCAAGGATGAGGACGTGCGCAGCCTCGTGGACCAAACCGTCAAGCGATTCGGACGCCTGGATATTGCCGTCAATAATGCTGGGACGGAAGGATCGCCCGGTCCAGTAACAGAACAGACCGCAGAGAGCTACGCGGCTACGTTTGATACCAACGTACTTGGTGTGCTGTTAAGCATGAAGCACGAACTACGGGTGATGCTGCCACAGGGGAGCGGAAGCATCGTCAATATCTCGTCGACCTATGGAAGTGTCGGCGCTGCCGGGGCGTCCGTTTATGTAGCCAGCAAACATGCGGTGGAAGGACTGACAAAGTCCGCTGCACTGGAAGTAGCTGGAAGTGGAGTTCGGGTAAACGTAATCGCTGTGGGCACTACGGATACGGGCATGCTCACACGCTTCACCAACACAGATGAGAATAAGGCGACGCTCGTCTCGACAGTACCTCTCAAGCGCATGGCAACACCGGAGGAGATCGCTCACGTGATCGCCTTTGTGGGTTCGGCAAACGCGTCGTACATGACTGGCTCCTCTATCCCGGTGGATGGAGGAAAGCTGGCTCACTAATTCCACGGCCGTCTCCGGCCGGTGATCTCTTATGAGCAACGGTGCCGAGCTGTCCGCTGACGGGGGGGCACAAGTCTGACCTGATCGTCGATAACTCGGCGCCACGCCACGCGACAGTTTCAAACATACGCACAAGAACGGACTCTCGGCGGGCATGCGAGCCGTAAAGGGCGAGAGCCTTAACGTCATGTAAGGCGCGTGAGCATCGTTTCAAAGGCGCGACGTATCGCGTCACGTTAGTAGAAGGAGTCTGAGGGAGCCGAAATCCATGAAAGAACTGGCCATACGAAAGCTGTTCACACCGATTCAAGTCGGACCCTTGGAGCTGGAGCATCGCGTGGTGATGGCTCCGCTCACACGCTCGCGGTCCGTTCAGCCTGGAGGTATTCCGGGTGACCTGATGCTCGAGTATTATTCGCAACGAGCCTCAGCCGGCGGGCTCATAGTTTCTGAAGCCACTTCGATTTCGATCTCAGGCGGGGGCTGGTTCGGAGCCCCCGGCTTGTATTCGGACGAGCAGGTTACGGGATGGAAGAGAATCACGGACGCCGTGCATGGGAAGCGTGGGCACATGTTCTCCCAACTCTGGCATACAGGGCGTGCGTCGCATGTGGACTCGACGAACGGCGCAACCCCGGTCAGCTCTTCGGTCAACCCGGAGTATTGGCAGGATGCAACGATAATGGAGTCGACGCCTCATGGTTGGCGCCAGCCTTCGCCTCACCGCGCACTGGACATCAGAGAAATCCCGGACATTGTCGAGGATTATCGCAAAGCGGCCGAGCGCGCAAAAGCCGCGGGTTTTGATGGCGTTGAGCTTCACGCGGGTAACGGGTATCTGCCCGACCAATTTCTGCAGGATGGCATCAATAAGCGAACCGATATGTACGGTGGTTCGATCGAAAACCGATCCCGCTTCTTGCTTCAAGTGGTTGAAGCACTGGTTTCGGTGTGGGGCGGCAACCGTGTCGCGGTGCGCATCGCGCCCAGCGGAACTTGGAATGGGGTATCGGATAGCAATCCGATCGCGCTGTTTGACTACGTCGCAAAGCAACTGAACCGCTTTGGACTCGCTTACCTGCACATCATCGAACCGCGCGTCAAAGGGAACGTGCTGATCGCCGAGGGCCAAGGTCACATTGCGACCGCGAGGCTGCGAAAGGTTTTCACGGGAAAGATCATCGCGGCGGGAGGTTTTGAACCGGACACTGCCGAGACTGCTGTTCGCGAGGGCGATGCGGATTTGGTCGCCTTCGGACGGCATTTCGTCGCGAATCCCGATTTGCCAAAGCGCATCCGGCTCGGGCTGCCTCTGAATGCTTACGACCGGGACACGTTTTACACCTTCGACGCTCGCGGCTACACCGATTATCCGTTTTATGAACAGCGATCGGAGTCGCTTGCTTCAACTCTGTAATCGCAGACGAATGCCGCAGTAAGTTCGTACTCTGAAGACGGACACCTAAATAGGCGAAGCGCGTCTTGTTGGGCGGACGAGGAAAGGAAGAATTCTCATGTCTGCTACTTCTGAAACACCCGCCACGAAACGCCAGATCCTGCTTGTGGGACCCTATGGTGTCCTTGGTACCGGTGTCGTCGACGCCGTCGCACAGAACCACCAATGGGGCATTACCACAGCCGCGCGTCGACCCGTGCCGACTTACCGGGCGCAGGCCGCACCCCCTCACGTCAGCGTCGATCTCATGGACCGCAAGGGCACGACAGAGGCCTTTTCATCTCTTAAGAAGGTGACTGATCTGGTTTTCGCTGCCTATGTCGAGAAACCCACGATGGCTGAAACCGTTGAGCCAAATGCCAGAATGTTGAAAAACACGCTCGACGCTCTCGCCACGCGCAATGTGCCTCTTCAGCGCATCGTGCTGGCCGGCGGTGCCAAGTCGTACGGCTTCAGTCTTGGGGCGTTCAACGCTCCAGCGAAGGAGACAGAGCCACGTCTCATTGCGCCGATCCACTACCACCAGCAAGAAGACATCGTGGCTGAATGGGCCGATAAAAACGGTGCCAGCTGGACGGTGTTGCGTCCTCACCTGGTCATGGGACCAAGCCTGAACTCGCCAATGAACCTGGTTACCAGTCTCGCGACCTATGCTGCGATGCATCGCGAACTCGGGTTGCCCTTACGCTTTCCTGGCACCAAGGAGGGATGGAACACTCTCCAGGAGACAACGGACGCAGAATTGTTCGGCCGCGCGACTTTGTGGGCTCTAGGTGAAGACAAGGCACGCAATGAAATCTTCAACGTGTCGAACGGAGATGTCTATCGCTGGAGGCAGCTGTGGAATGAACTCGCTGCCTTCTACGACCTTCCCATCGCAGAGCCGCTTGCGATGTCCACTGTTTCTGAGATGAGCGAGAAGGGTCCTTTGTGGGATTCCATGGTTGCCCGCTATGGCCTGCACGCCACGCCTTACTACCAGATTGCAACCTGGGCGTTCGTGGACTGGATGCTCAACTTCCGTGAAGAGACAATCCTGAGCACAATCAAGATTCGTCAAGCAGGCTTTGCAGATTGCATCGACACGCACCAGAGCTTCAGGCGGCAGCTCACCAGACTTCGCGATATGCGTATCATCCCTTAATGGTAGCGCTCGTGTTGATGCGCCTGTTTGCAGACGAGAACTTCGGAAAGCAGCTTCTGAGAATTGCCAATGCGGAGATCCAGTCATGAATAAAACGGCCTCAAAGAAAAGAGAGTTATCCAAGCGCAGTAAGCAACCGAGTACTTACCGCCGCATCGTCACCGGAAATGCAGACGGCAAATCCATCATTCAAAGTGACGAACAATTGCAGGCATATCAGTTCAAGAGCGTACCCAACTACGAGCACACGCTTGTCTGGGTAAACGCGGCCACCCCGGACCTTCGCGAGGAGCAAAGGTTTGAACGCTACCCCGACTCCGTCGTTCCGGGACCTGGCGGCACAAGTCTGCACTTCGTGACGTTTCCGCCGGGTTCGGTTTTTGCGGACCCGTCGTTTGACGGTGAAGCTGCTCGCAGCGAGGCTCTGATTCGTCTCAGAGGGTTAGCCGATCACTTTGAAAAAGAAGATCCCGCAATGCACAAGACGAACACCGTCGACTACGCCATCGTTTATGAAGGCGAGATTTGGCTGGAGGTTGATGACGCCAAAACCGTTCATCTCAAGCGCGGCGACGTCGTCGTGCAAAACGGTACGCGCCACGCGTGGCGAAACAATGGCACAACACCGGTGACGATGTTGTTCTTTCTAAACGGCGCGAAGGAGTGACGCCGGGAGGTTGCGGGAATGATTTGGGTCGGCAGTTTCAAATCTCGATTCCTTTTCGTTCACGATGATTTACCAAGACGGGCGATCCAAGCGTGGAGCTGCTCCAGGTGATGCCCCCTGTGCCGCACGCACTGAGAGTAAATGATATGAGCGAACGGAGAGCTTTTCTCCAGTTCCTCGGGCGCCCGTTTCATCGCCGCCACGATTTCGCTCCTCGCCAGGACCAGTTCCTCGCGAAGCACATGCCGCGGGGTGGCCCGATTCGCTGAAACGACCTCCCGGTTGATGCGCTCAATCTGCGCGCGTGTGCGCTTTTTTGCCGACGACCTTCCCGCTTCGAATTCACGAACTCGTTCCGCCGCGGCCCGCTCCCAGTAGGCCAAATGCGCCAGCAAATCCTTCGCGGACCATTCCGGCGTCACGCCCACAGCGTTCATTTGTGACTCAGTGAGCGAATCGAACCGCGAAATCAGTTCCTCGAAGATCCGCAGTTCCTCCCGTTCGAGGACCGACGTGTGCATCATCGACTGACTCATGGCTTCGGCGATGGCAGATCCTCGATGCGTTCCGCGATGACCATCCGATTCTTCCATGCCCGAACCGTGCGCCAACGAACGGGTCTGCCTGTCGAGTACGCTCCTCCGAGAGCGGTCTCCCAATCGGTGATGAAATTCCCCTCGGTGTCCTCCGCTCTCGCGGTTGGGCGAAAAAATACGATGGAAGCCAGCCCCATCTCGAGCAGCGTATTGATGGGTTCGAGCACGTCTGCCACGCGCCGGAACGCAGCAGTCCTCCCATTCACCTCACCCGCACCGAGCCACAGTACGAAATCTTCGCTGTAGAACCGGTCAAACAGCAGCGAGAAAAGTGACTTCAAATCGAAATTCCCGGCCAGGAAGTCCTCTCGACTCAAATCCAAAATTGCCTGATTGAGCTCCACTTCGCGCGCCTCCGCGCGGAGACGGGTTGCACTGAATCTCACGATTTCGGAACTGCGCCAGCGCTCAATCTCGTCTATTTGCTCGTTGCACCTGGTCACGCAGACATCAGCGACATATGCATATTTCGCATCAAATTCCGCACTCTGTGGTTTGCGGCCCTCAATGCGACGAATGACCGCCGAGCGCAGGACGCCGAATTCAGCCAGCAGGTCTCCGACGGACTTATTTACAGCACTCTTCTGCGATCGGGAAGCTGTCGGCGTTCGGCCATCCGCATTCGCCAAAAGATTCATCGGCAAGCTCGGCAGCCGGTCGGAAACTTCCATCAGCGCCAAAAACTCCTTCGTCACAATCTCGGAAAGAAGATCCACTATCGAACCCGACCGCGTGGCCCCAGCCCTTTCGCACTGCTCGTCACTCAACCCGAGAAGTGCGTCTTCGAGCCGCTTCTTTCCTGCGTTAAGTTCGACCGCCAAAATTGATTTCTGAAATCCCTTCGGAGCCATTGTGTTTCCCCTAAAGCGACTGATGGAATTGCGATGTGGATTGGTTCGGCGATTGCTCCAAGCCGGCGCGGCCTTTGCAGCGGCTAACTATGCTTTTGGCCGCGCTAACGTCGCCTGCCCCAGGTGATAGGCAAGGTGCGCGGTTCTTCCGAGCAGAACGGTGAATCGATTCCGATGCGGCTCCCGCTCGAAATCCTCTTCCGACACCGCGGTATGCCGCTGCGCCCAATCCGAGGACGAGAACTTCGAGAAACCGTCCCACAGCTGCTGGTTGATTCCTTGCCATGCGGCTTTGAGCGATTCTCCCGAGACCGTCAGCCGAACGGACTTATCCGGGTTCGAAATAAACATGCCGTCGAATTCGGGATGAAGTCTTTCTCCAATCCCGAGCAATGGTAAGAGCGCATCGTTCACCGCCGCAAGATGACCCCAGAGATAGATCAAACGGTTTCGCCCCGGAGCGACTTCTTGCTCAAGTTGTTCCGGCGACAGTGCCCCAAACAGTTTGTCCGCTCGTTCCACGTTGGACTTCCAACCGCGGAGTGCCGAGTCGATGAGCGAGTTCTCTGTAGTCATTCCTTTACCTGCCTTCTATTTTTGACGAATCGCATGCCCTCAAAGGCCATACCGCCCGGGCATGCGGCCAGACTCAATTAACCGCACGTGGCGATCTCACCTCATCTGATGCGAGAGCCAGCTTGTCGTAACATCGTCGGACAATACCTTGTAAGCTTGGCAGCGATGCTTTCAGGGCATGGAAGTTAGAATGAAATTACGAATTTTCACTATTCAGTTGGCGGTTCCCCAGAACCTTCACAGTGTCAGTAAAGAGAAACTCCACACTACACGCCTTCGCTGTGACGTCGGACGTGGAATCTTGAGGAAGAGATTGGTGCCAAACTCGCACTCATCTGCCGCTGCAACCGCTGATTCATCGATGTCACCGGCTATGCGTATGGGTCTGCCCAGCGTCACAACTTCTTCCGCACTGATGCAACTCGCGTATCGTTTGTCCGGGATCAGGCATCCGATACATTAGATTCTAAGACTTGCTACGGTGGTGCGAAATCGTGGGCAACGATTCGGAAATTCTTGCCGCGCCAGCGCTTGAAACTCGATTCGAGACCCTCGTCCGCGTGTCCCAGGCAATCGCAGCGCACCGCGATCCTAAAGAGCTTTTCGGCGTGCTAGTCAACGAACTGCACCGAGTAGTGCAATTTGACTTCATCGGAGTGTCATTTCGCGACAAGGACTCCGATACATTTCAAAATTATTTCATCGACATGACGAGTCGATCCGAGCTGATTCCCGAGGAGGAGCTAACGCCCGAGGAGACGCTCACCTTGCGGGTTTACGAGCGGCAAGAACCCGTGCTGAGATCAACGAACGAAATGGAGCCGTGTTGTGCCCGGCTGCAAGCGATGTTGATAAGGCTCTGTATTCGCTCCATCTGTGCCCTACCGTTGACGACGGCGCACCGCAAACTGGGCGCCATCACTTTCGGCAGCAGACAGGTCGATACCTATTCGCCAGACGAAGTCCGATTCGTGTCCGAAGTGGCGGGTCATATTGCGCTGGCGTTCGACGACGCGTTGAATTTTGCGGCGCTGCGGCGGGCGACTGAGGAACTGCGGAGTAAGAATGACCGACTTCAGCTGCTCCTCGACGTCACCAATCAGGTTGTCTCAAACTTGGAGCTCCGCGATCTCCTGCATGCCATCTCGCAGGACGTTCGCCGCGTGATGCAGTGCGACTACGCCGGCTTGTCGCTCCCGGAGGCGGACAACAGGCAGCTGCGACTTTACGCGCTGGATTTTCCGGAAGGCAAAGGGCTACTGCGGGAAGAGTTGGTTTATTCGGTCGAGGAATCGCCCTCCGGCACAGCGTTTCGAACCATGAAGCCTTTTACTCTTCAGAGCCCCTTCACCGGCTGGGTCAGTTATCCAATCGTTCAGATCGCAGTTCGTGAAGGCTTGAAGTCCCTTTGCTTTTTACCGTTGATCAGCCGGAATCGCGCGATTGGCGTCTTGGTTCTCGGCCGGCTCCGAGACGACGCCTTCAGTCCTGCCGATGTCAGTTTCCTTAGGCAGATTGCAAACCAGATTGCTCTGGCTGTCGAGAATGCGCTTGCCTACCGCGAGATTCGAGAACTGAAAGAGCAGCTTTCCAAGGAAAAACTCTACTTGGAAGATGAAATCCGTACGGAAATGAATTTTGCTCAGATCATCGGAAATAGCACTTCTTTGCGCAGAGTCCTCAAAGAAGTGGGAACTGTAGCGCCGACGGATTCGACGGTGCTGATTTATGGAGAGACAGGCACAGGCAAGGAACTGATTGCGCGTGCCATTCATGATTTGAGCCCGCGGCGCTCGAAGCCCTTCGTCAAGCTCAATTGCGCGGCCATTCCGATGGGCCTGCTGGAAAGCGAGCTGTTTGGGCACGAGAAGGGCGCATTCACCGGAGCGATCGCGCAACGGATTGGCCGCTTCGAAGTGGCCAATGGCGGCACGATTTTTCTGGATGAAATCGGGGAGATTCCTCTCGAATTGCAGACGAAGTTGCTCCGCGTGTTGCAAGAGAGGGAGTTCGAGCGGCTGGGTAGCTCGCACACACTTCGGACAGACGCACGTCTAATTGCGGCTACCAATCGCGATTTGGAAGTCATGGTGAGCGAGCAGCAGTTCCGATCCGATCTCTTCTTTCGCTTGAATGTTTTTCCCGTCCACGTTCCGCCCTTGCGGGAACGCCAGGGAGATATTCCGCTCCTGGTGCGGCACTTCACGCAGCAGTTTTCCAGGCGAATGAAAAAGGTCATGGAAACGATTCCGTCAGCAACGATGGATGCCCTGTGCCGATATCATTGGCCCGGCAACATACGAGAACTTCAGAATGTAATCGAGCGCGCCGTGATTATTTCGACCGGCCCCCTTCTGGACCTCGATATTACCGAGCTGAAATCTCCCAAGGCCACTCATCCGGAAGAAAGAGCCGCTACTCCGAAATCCCAGACAAACGCGGCACTTCGTGGCGTTTTGGAGGAAACGGAGCGCCGGCACATCCTCGACGCCCTTCAGCATTGCAATTGGGTAGTAGGAGGGCTCAATGGCGCCGCGGCACATCTTGGCATGAAGCGATCCACACTCCAAAAGCGAATACATAAGCTAGCGATTTCACGCCGCCTCGCATAGTCGCCTCGCCGGGTCTTCGTTCAGACCTTGTCCGAAGCATTTCTCGCCTTCACTCCAGCTCTTTACTATGTGCCCGGAAACGGGCAGCGCGCCACCCTGGTGACAATGCTATGGTGGCAGCAAGTTCTAAAGAACGTTCTCTCGGCTCGCCATCCCACTGTAAGTCAATAAGTTACGCAATCTTGGGAACCGTGTGCGCTTTGGCCCTCGTGATGCATTTCTCCTGAGTGTGAAGAATTCGACATGGCTCGAATACAAACCACGAACGGGCGCCCGGACTTGCGGCTGCGGTTCGCCGGGAGCCGCCCAGCATCTTCTTTTCTGGACATCGAGGCGTGGATGCCGAGTGAAATCAATGCCATCTCGCCTTTGATGGGCCGGCTGATGCGACTCATCGAGGGATCCCAATGCGTAGCCGGTGAGGAACCTGCCGTTGAGCTCGCACTTGCGGAAGCCCTAAACAATGCGGTTGTTCACGGCAACCGTATGGACCCCAAAAAGTTAGTTCAAGTTCGTTGCCGCTGCGAATTGGGAAAGGGTGTTTCCGTCGTCGTCAGGGATCAAGGTCAGGGATTTGATTCGAACGCGGTACCAGATCCCACGACTGCCGAAAATATCGGCGCCGACCACGGGCGCGGCATCTGGTTGATGAAGTCCGCACTGGACGAGGTTTTCTTTGAGCGCGGTGGTACCGAAGTCCACATGAGGAAGACATCCGTACGCGGGCCAAGAGGCGTTTCTCGCGCGTCGACAGACAGCGCTAAGCACCGCTCCGGTGTAGTCGGGAACCGGCAGAATCCGCCGCGGACATGAGAGGTAAACGTGCTGAGAATTACCCTCCATGAGACGCCTACGGAAAAGCGATGGATTCTGCAGGGCCGGTTGGTCGGTCCGTGGGTCGGCGAGCTGAGAACAAGCTGGAAAAAGACCCACGGTAACCACAGCGGAGGGACACACATTGTCGACCTTAGCGATGTGACCTTCATTGACAACCGTGGGGAAAGACTCCTGAGAACGATGTCAAAGGAAGGAGCGCAATTCATCGCTACCGGTATCTACATCAAGCACATAGTTCAACACACATGCGCGAGATGAAATCACTAAGGAGCCGAACTGTGCCAGCCACACTCATAGACAACATCGGAAAAGAAGAATCTGCGATTGCCTCCATCGACAGCCTTCAGGGCCAAGGAGATCTGACCCTCGTCGCCGCCGCAAAAAACGGGGATCTCCATGCGTTTGAAGTTCTCGTCGAACGTCACGAGCAGAGGATTTTCTTCGTTGCGCGGCGCATAACCCGCACGCGAGAAGACGCCGAGGATGTCGTGCAGCAAACCCTTCAAAAGGCGTTCACTCATCTGTCCAAATTCGAACAGAGAGCTTCTTTTTCCACCTGGCTAACCCGGGTCGCAATCAACGAAGCCCTGATGTTGCTTCGCAAGCGCCGCGGATTGCACGAGATGATGATCGACGATGTAAGCGGGGAAGAGGGAACGCAAACCGTTCTGGAGGTCCCTGATTCAAGCTTGGATCCCGAAGTTAAATATTCACGCTTGGAGCGGGAACGGATTCTGTCCTCTGTCATGAATGAGTTGCCGAATGGAACCCGGAGGGCAATCCAATTGCGTGAGATTGACGAGCGATCGACAGAAGAGACCGCTCGAATCATGGGAATTTCCATTGGCGCTGTAAAGGCTCGAGTGTTTCATGGGCGAAGGAAGTTACGCGAGAGATTGAAGCGCTTCGTCAGACCCGCTTGGACGTCCGCAAGGAAACCTTCGCTAAAGATCGGTAACAGCAGACCCATCTCGCGAGACCAGGTGGCCTGCAATGCGTGAGGCTAAACTGGAGAGCAACGGAGCTCGCCACTGCCTTGATGTAGCAAGAGACCGTCCGGTTTCATCCAATGTTTCTAGCTCGCGTGATGAGTTCGCGATCGCAGGCAAGGAGTTGTACTAATGTGGATCGTTCGGGTCGCTTTGGACCGGCCATATACGTTCATCGTCCTGGCCGTGCTCATTTTGGTTCTGAGCCCGATCATGATCTTGCGTACGCCGACGGATATTTTTCCGAACATCAACATCCCGGTGATCGCCGTAGCCTGGCAGTTCACCGGCATGAATCCCGAAGAATTAGAAGGCCGGCTCACGAGCACGTATGAACGAGTATTGACCACCTTAGTCGACAACGTCGAACATCTCGAATCGACTACGGTGAATGGTCAAGCCATCGTCAAGATTTACTTGCAACCCGGCGCGAGTTTGGACACCGCGAACGCTCAGGTGACGGCCGCATCCCAAACCATCCTTCGCCAATTGCCGCCGGGGACTTTACCTCCCCTGATCATCAACTACAGCGCTTCGAGCGTCCCCATTCTGCAGCTGGGCCTTTCCGGAAGCGGACTCTCGGAGCAGCAGTTGAACGACGTCGGGCAGAACTTCCTGAGGCCCCAACTGGTGACAGTGCCCGGATCCGTCATTCCTTTCTTGTACGGCGGCAAACAACGCCAAATCATGGTGGACTTGAATCCCGGCTTGATGCAATCGAAAGGCCTGGCGCCCCAAGATGTGCTGAATGCCGTGCAACTGCAGAATCTCATTGTGCCTTCCGGAACTGCAAAGATGGGTCCCTTCGAGTACGACATTCGGCTGAATGCCAGTCCGAGAACGGTCCCTGAACTGAACGACCTCCCCGTCAAGGTCGTTGGGAATTCCACGATCTATCTTCGTGACGTAGCGAATGTGCGCGACGCTTTTGCGCCGCAGACCAACATCGTGCGCCAGGACGGTCGTCGCGGCGCCCTGGTGTCCGTCCTCAAGGCCGGCAACGCTTCCACCATCGACGTCGTGAAAGGCATTCGCGGACTTCTTCCGCGTGTCGCGCAGACCCTGCCCCCGGAACTGAAGATTTTGCCTCTGGCCGATCAGTCTATCTTTGTCCGAGGCGCCGTGAACGGCGTCATCCGCGAGGCGGTTATCGCCGCATGCCTCACAGGATTGATGATTCTGCTCTTCCTGGGAAGCTGGCGAAGCACGTTGATCATCGCTGTTTCCATTCCGCTATCGATCTTGACCTCCGTCATGATCCTTAGCTTTCTGGGAGAAACCATCAACATCATGACACTCGGTGGATTGGCCCTGGCCGTCGGAATTCTTGTGGACGACGCTACGGTCACCATCGAAAACATCGAGCGATATTTCGAAGAAGGACATGCGCAGCGCGACGCTATCCTGGAAGGCGCGGCGCAAATCGCGGTTCCCGCCCTGGTATCGACGCTCTGTATCTGCATCGTGTTCTTGCCGATGTTCCTGCTGAGCGGCGTGGCGCGCTACCTCTTTGTTCCTCTCGCCGAAGCTGTGGTGTTCGCTATGCTCGCGTCGTACATCCTTTCCCGGACGCTCGTGCCTACGCTGGCCATGTACCTGCTCAAAGCAAAGCACGCCGGCCGCGCCAGTTCACGGAATCCTCTCGTACGCTTCCAGCAAGCATTCGAGCGCGAATTTGAACGGCTTCGGAATGCCTACCATGTCCTACTCGCAGCGCTGGTCCACCGGCGGGCGCTTTTTATCCCCGCCTTTCTGCTGACCTGCGGCGCCGCGTTTCTGCTTGTGCCGTGGCTCGGTCAGGACTTCTTTCCGAGCACGGACAACGGTCAATTCATTCTCCATCTCCGCGCCAAGAGCGGCACGCGAATCGAAGAGACCGCCAAGTTGTGCGATCTCGTCGAAGGCTCGATACGGCGTGAAATTCCCGAGCGCGAGATGGACAACATCCTGGACAACATCGGCCTGCCTTACAGCTCTATCAACTACATGCACAGCACATCGGGACTCATTGGAGCGGGCGACGCCGACATTCTGGTGTCTCTCAAAGAAGATCACCACACCACGGCAGGCTACGTGCAGCGCCTGCGGGAGACGCTGCCCCGTGAATACCCGGGAACGACGTTCTATTTCCTGCCTTCGGACATCGTCACTCAGGTGTTGAACTTTGGTTTGCCGGCGCCCGTCGACATCCAAATCGAGGGAGCCGATATCGAGGGCAATCGCGCAGTTGCGGCCCGGATGCTGCAAGAAATCGAACGGGTTCCGGGCATTGCCGATGCGCGGATACAGCAAACGTTTGACTATCCTGAGTTTGATGTGACGGTGGACCGTACCAAGGCGGCCCAGGGCGGCTACACGCAGCGCGACGTCTCCAACAGCATGTTGAATTCCCTCAGCGGCAGCTTCCAGATCACCCCGATGTTTTTTCTCAATTGGAAGAATGGCGTCAGCTACAACCTGGTGACCCAGACTCCGCAATATTCAATTCAATCCATGGAAGACCTCCAGAACACTCCGCTCAATGCTGCGAGCGCCACGCGCCCTGAAATCCTTGCAGATGTCGCTTCCATCAAACGGGCGAACGAGATGGAAGTGATCAATCACTATAACATCCGGCGCGTGGTCGATATTTACGCAGCCGTCCAGGGCCGCGATTTGGGAGCGGTGGGTGGCGAGGTCACGCGCATTGTAGATGCCAACCGCAAATCCTTGCCGCGCGGTAGCTTCGTTACCGTTCGGGGCCAATTGCAAACCATGCGCAGCTCTTATCTCGGGTTGTTGGGCGGACTCGTCTTCTCCGTGGTGCTCGTCTACCTCCTGATTGTCGTGAACTTTCAGTCGTGGCTTGATCCCTTCATCATCATCACCGCGCTTCCTGCGGCGCTTGCCGGCATCGTCGGTTTCCTGTTTGTCACGCACACGACGCTCAGCGTTCCGGCCTTGATGGGCGCCATTATGTGCATGGGCGTCGGAACGGCGAACAGCATTCTCGTCGTGTCTTTTGCGAAAGAACGGCTGCTGCACCACGGAGATCCGGTCGAAGCAGCCATCGAAGCCGGCTTCACGCGGTTTCGACCGGTGCTCATGACCGCGCTGGCCATGATCATCGGCATGATTCCCATGGCCCTCGGGCTGGGTGAGGGTGGCGAGCAGAATGCGCCGCTCGGGCGCGCCGTCATTGGCGGCCTGTTGTGCGCCACCGTGGCCACCCTGGTCTTTGTGCCTGCGGTCTTCAGCTTGCTCCACCGACGGCGCGAACATTCTGTCACTCAAGACACTTAAGGGAAAACGAATGACATCGAGCGAGGAAAATGTGACGACCACCCCCAAACCAGAAATGATTGAAGAGCGGACCGTACAACCAAGTCCCGACGGATCTAACCCTCACGGGGGCGTCCAGCGCCATACTGGAATCCTTGTTGGAGCAGCCGCCGTCGCTGCTCTCGCTATCATGATTTATTCCGGCATCCATTCGCGGGCAGCGGCCGAATCGCGGCTCAAACAGCGCACTGAAGAAGCCGCCATTCCGACCGTCGCCGTGGTCTTTCCGAAAGAAGGCGCCCCCACACAGGAAATTGTCTTGCCCGGCAATACCCAGGCGTTCAGCGATGCACCGATCTATGCGCGAACCAGTGGCTATCTCAAGCGCTGGTATTTCGATATTGGCGCGCATGTCCAGAAAGGCCAGTTACTCGCGGAGATCGAAACTCCCGAAGTCGACCAGCAACTGCAGCAGGCTCAAGCGGACCTCGATACCGCGCAAGCCAACCTGAACATTGCCAAGATTACCGCCAGTCGCTGGCAAGACCTGGTGAGCACGGGCTCGGTGTCCCAACAGGAAACCGACCAGGCGGTCAGCAATCTCAGCGCGGTGAAAGCCGCGGCCGAATCCAGCGCCGCCAATGTGCGACGCCTGGGGCAGTTGCAAGCGTTTGAGAAAGTCTATGCCCCTTTTGATGGCATCCTTACCGCTCGCAATACGGACATCGGGGCACTCATCGATGCCGGGGCCAGTACACAACCGAAGGAGCTCTTTCACATGGCGGCCACAAGGACGCTCCGGGTGTACGTCGCGGTTCCCGAGGTCTATTCCCGTGCGGCACGCTCCGGCGCGGCAGCGACATTGACGCTGGACGAATTCCCAGGCCAAACCTTTCATGGCACTCTCGTTCGCAACGCAAACTCGATTGACCTCGCTTCGCGGACGCTGCTTGTCGAGGTCGACGTCGACAATCTGACCGGCCAGCTCCTGCCGGGCGCCTACGTCTTTGTGCACCTCAAACTGCCGGACGAAACTCGCTCGGTAACCATTCCATCGAATACGTTGGTTTTCCGCAAAGAGGGTTTGCAGGTCGGACTGGTTCGCAACGGCAAGGCCGAATTGGTTCCGGTCAAGATCGGTCGCGATTACGGCAACACGGTAGAAATCGTTTCAGGCTTGCAACCAACGGACGCCGTCATTGTCGACCCGTCGGACTCTCTCGTGGCGGGAATGTCCGTGCAGCTGAGCAACAAACCGGCGGGCGGGACGGGGCGATGAGATACGTGTTGGTTGTCGTTCGTTACATCCTCACCAGCGTCGTCGCGCTAGTTCTAGTGTTGCTGCTCGCGGGTTGCACTGTGGGTCCCAAATACGTCAAGCCCGCCGTGCCTACGACTCCAGCATATAAGGAAGAAATTCCAGATTCATTCAAAGAATCCGGCCAGTGGCAACCCGCGCGGCCAGGCGACCAGATTAACCGCGGAAACTGGTGGGAGATTTTTGGCGATCCGGAACTCAACAAGCTGGAAGAGCAGATCGCCGGTTCCAACCAGAACCTCAAAGTAGCGGAAGCGCGCTTCCGCGAGGCTCGCGCAGCGATTCGCTTCAATCGGGCTGCGCAGTTTCCAACCATCTCGACATCGCCGAGCGCCAGCTATGTCAAGAGTTCAGATTTTTCGCCGAATTTTCCGTCGAAGATCCAACAGTCCAGCAAGGGCGATTACGCGCTGCCTTTTGATCTTTCCTATGAGCTCGACCTTTGGGGCCGCGTGCGGCGCAGCGTCGCCGCCGCTCGCGAGGAAGCGCAGGGAACGGCTGCCGACTACGAGACTGCAAAGCTCAGCCTCGAGGCGGAGCTGGCTTTGGATTATTTCGAATTGCGCAGCGCCGACGCTCAGAAGCAGCTTCTCGACGATACAGTGAAAGCTTATACCGACAATCTGCAGCTCACGGTGAATCGCTTCAAAGGAGGCGTAGCCCCGAAGGCCGACGTTGCGCAAGCGCAAACCCAGTTGGACACCACGCGCGTGCAAGACACCGATGTCACCGTGCAAAGAGCGCAATTCGAACACGCCATTGCGATTCTGATTGGAAAGCCGCCCGCGGAATTCAGCCTCGCAGCGGCGCCGCTCAACCACCAGCCTCCCAGCATCCCGATTGGTCTCCCTTCTGAACTGTTGCAACGACGCCCGGACATAGCCGCCGCGGAGCGCCGAGTGGCGGGGGCCAACCAACAGATTGGTATCGCCCGCGCCGCTTACTTTCCAACCGTCTCCTTGGGAGCCGCCGCTGGATTCGAGACCACGCACATCGCCAGCCTTCTCAATGGGCCGGCCGCCTTCTGGGCCGTCGGTCCAGCCCTCGCGCAGACTCTTTTCGATGCCGGGCGCCGTCGCGCCACTTCCGAATCGGCGCGCGCGAACTACGACGCCGCGGTCGCGACCTATCGTCAGACCTCACTGACCGCGTTCCAAGAAGTCGAAGATAACGTGGCCGCCTTGCGCATTCTCGAGAACGAAACGCAGCAGCAACAGGAGGCGGTCGCGTCAGCACAGGAATCTCTGCAACTCTTTACAAACCGTTACAAGGGCGGCGTCGACACCTATCTCCAGGTCATCACCGCGGAAACGATCGAGCTTGCCAACGAGCGAAACGCCATTGATATCCAGCGCCGTCGGTTGGATGCGAGTGTGCTTCTGGTCAAGGCACTCGGAGGCGGCTGGAATGTGTCCAATCTCCCCACATTCGGCGCTTCATCAGTTCGCGACTATTGAACTGCTGCTACGGATACCCTTCGTCTGTAGACCGGATTGACTTGCATACAAAATGTACTTTGGTGCCGCCGCTTTCCGCGGAATCCATTCCTGAGTGCTGCGACCGAGTGGGTGACAGTGCCGCAGCCAGAGGCGATCGCAACGATCGCTGTATGGGACTGTGGGGCAGATTATCCTTAGGCAATTTCTAACCTATGCTGAATTTGCGCATCCAAGCTTCAAGCGGAATTTTCTGCGAGGTTTGCCTGATGCGAACGGAGAAAGTTGCCGACGAGCCCCGGCTTTCAGCCGCCACGCGATATGAATCGCTCGTCGGCGTGTCGAATGTCATCGGAACGCATCGCGATCCGAAGGATCTGTTTAGCGCGCTGGTGAGGGAATTGCGCCGAGTCGTCAGGTTTGATTATATCTGTGTGACCATCTGGGACGAGAAATCAAATAAGTTTCACCGCCATTCCATCGACGCGGAGACAGAAGCAGCTATCCCTCCAGACCCCGAACTGCCCTTGGAGGAATCCGATGCCTGGTGGGTCTATCAGAACCAAGAGCCTCTTGTGACTTCCCGCAAAACCCCCGACGCTCGGTTTTCCAAACTTCAAGAGATTTTGAAGAAGTACGGAGTCCACTGTTTGTGCACTCTCCCTCTAACGACGGCCCACAGCAAAGTCGGAACGCTCACCTTTGGCAGTAAGGCTCCGGACGTGTATACCACCGAAGAAGTTCGCTTTCTTTCGGTAGTGGCTGAGCAGGTCGCTCTCGCATTCGACAATGCGCTGCACTTTGCCGCAGCGCAAGCCTCACAGCAGCAGTTGCTAAAGAAGAGCGAGCGTGTTGGACTTCTCCTGGAATTGACCAATCACGTGGTTTCGAATCTCGACTTCCGGGATCTTCTCCGAGCCGTAGTGGCGAGCACGCGCAGGGTTATGGGCTGCGATGGCGTCGCCATTACTCTTCCCGATACCGACAGCAACCACTTGCGGATCTACGCCTTGGATTTTGACTTCAGCGACGAATCCGTCCACGAGGAGAGCCTTGTCCCCATTGATGAAGCTATCTTGGGAGCGGTCTTTCGCGCCGGTAAACTCTGGTGCGGTAGCGTCCAGGAGGCGAGGCAACTCGGAATGAGGGACCCCGCGCAGACCGAAGTTGGAACGGTATGCATCCTTCCTCTTGTTAGCCGAGGTCGCGTGCTGGGGATATTCGGTGTGGTCAAATATCAGGACAACGCGTTCAACGGCGACGATATCGAGTTTCTGACCCAAATCGCAAATCAGGTTGCCATTGCCGTGGAGAATGCGTGTGCGTTTGGTGAGATTCGAGAGCTGAAAGACCAGATCTCCAAAGAGAAGTTGTATTTGGAAGATGAAATCCGCACGGAAATGAATTTTGCCCAGATCATCGGAAATAGTACTTCTCTGCGCAGGGTCCTCAAACAAGTGGAAACTGTAGCGCCGACGGACTCGACGGTCCTGGTTTATGGCGAGACAGGCACGGGCAAGGAACTGATCGCGCGCGGTATTCATGATTTGAGCCCGCGACGCTCCAAGCCTTTCGTTAAGCTCAACTGCGCCGCCATTCCGACGGGCTTGCTGGAGAGCGAGCTGTTCGGGCACGAGAAAGGCGCATTCACAGGAGCGATCGCGCAACGCATTGGCCGGTTCGAAGTGGCCAACGGGGGCACCATTTTTCTGGACGAAATAGGAGAGGTTCCTCTCGAATTGCAAACCAAACTGCTCCGCGTCTTGCAAGAAAGGGAATTCGAGCGGCTGGGAAGCTCACGCACGCTTCGAACCGATGCACGTTTGATCGCCGCTACGAACCGAGATTTGGAAGCGATGGTAGGCGAGCAGAAGTTCCGATCCGATCTGTTTTTTCGCCTGAATGTTTTTCCCGTCCGTGTCCCACCCTTGCGGGAACGTCAAGGAGATATTCCACTGCTGGTGCGGCACTTCACGCAGCAATTTTCCCGGCGCATGAACAGAACCATTGAGACGATTCCCTCGGCGGCAATGGATGCGCTGTCCCGATACCATTGGCCTGGGAACATACGAGAGCTTCAGAATGTGATCGAGCGCGCGGTAATTATCTCGACGGGTCCTACTCTAAATATCGACGTTAGCGATCTTAAAATTTCCAAGGCCGACCCTCCGGCGGAAAAACGCGCTGCATTGAAATCGGCAAATGGCGCACTTCATATCGTTTTGGAGGAAACGGAACGCCAACAGATTCTTAAGGCTCTCAAGGAATGCAATTGGGTTGTGGCCGGCCGAAACGGAGCAGCGGCACGCCTTGCGATGAAACGATCCACCCTCCAGTTGAGAATGCAGAAGCTCGGCATCGCACGTGGTTCTTCATAAATCGAGTCAGCCATTTTTGTCATTTCTGGTTTGAAGTATTCTCGCCCCAACGACAGTTTTGTGTGCCAGGAAACTGGCAGCCTGCCATCTTGCTGGCTCTGGCACGCTGGCAGCTTGGTCTGAATAACGGTCCTTCGACTCGTCATCTCAATACAAATCAATAAGTTCCGCAACCTTAGGAGCCCTCCGCGTTTTGGCCCCTGTGATGCATTTCTCCTGAGTGTGAGGCATTTGCCATGAGTGAAATGCGAAGCCTGAACGAAGTATCCGAAGTGCGACCTCAGTTTGCCGGGATGAACGCAGATTCTTTCTTCCAGATCGAGGCCTGGATGCCAAGTGAAATAAAAGCTGTCGGACCGCTAGTGCAACGGCTGATGCGACTGATCGAGGGATCGCACTGCGTTGCCGGTGAAGAACCCGCGGTCGAACTCGCACTTGAGGAAGCACTAAGCAATGCGGTTGTTCACGGCAACCGTATGGACCCCGAAAAGTTGGTTCAGGTTCTTTGCCGCTGCGACGGAAAGGGGACTTCTATCGTCGTCAAGGACCAAGGGCAAGGATTTGACCCGAATACGGTTCCAAATCCTCTGAGTCCTGAAAATCTCAGTGCCGATCACGGGCGTGGCATCTGGCTGATGAGAGTCGCGATGGACGAAGTCTCCTTTGAAAACCGCGGTACTGAAGTCCACATGCGGAAGGCACAGACATACCACCCAAGAACGGAACCGGCGACGCAATGTTCGGCTCTTCATGCCGTGGTGAGGGAACGTATTTCGGTAGTCGAACGAGTCAATTCGTCAAACAAAAGAGGTTGACGTGTTGAAAATCACGAGGATCGAAACGTCAGCAGAAGAGAAATGGACTCTGCACGGCCGCTTAGCCGGGTTGTGGGTTAGCGAGCTGAGAAGCTGCTGGAAAAAGACTCATCGAACCGACACCAACCTGAAGTGCATAGTCGATCTCAATGACGTCACGTTTATCGATGAGAAGGGTGAGAGGCTCTTGCGAACCATGTCAAAGGAGGGCGTGCAATTCATCGCTAGCGGTATCTATATCAAGCACTTGCTTCAAGAGCGGTGCGAAAGATGAAGTTGTCAAGGAGCTGAACTATGCCAACCAAACTCGCGGACAACATCGACAAAACGAAAGCAGCGATTGCCTTTATCGACAGTATCCCTAAAAAAGGAGACATGACCCTCGTCGCTGCCGCGAAGAACGGAAATAGAAAAGCCTTCGAGATCCTCGTCAAACGTCACCAGCAAAGGATTTTCTTCGTTGCCCGCCGCATTACCCGCAGGCGAGAAGACGCCGAGGATGTCGTGCAGCAAAGCTTTCAAAAAGCTTTCACCCATCTGCGCAAATTTGAAGGGAGATCTGCCTTTTCGACCTGGTTGACGCGCATCGCCGTCACCGAGGCCCTCATCCTGCTGCGGAGAAGGCGCCGGTTACGTGAGATGTCGATCGACGACTCAACCGAAGGCGAGGAAACACTATTCGCGCTGGAGATCCCTGATCCAGGTCAGAGTCCCGAAGATAACTATTCACAACGAGAGCGGCAGCGAATTCTGTTCTTGGCTATGAATGGGTTGCCGAATGGAATGCGGAGGGCGATTCAGTTGCGCGATCTCGACGAAAGATCATCGGAAGAGACCGCGCGAATCATGGGAATTTCCGTTGGCGCGTTGAAGGGCCGAACGTTTCACGGAAGAAGGAAATTGCGCGAGCGGTTGGAGCACATTGTTAACCCAGCTTGGCGATCCGCGACGAAAACTTCGCAAAGAGTCGCTAATACGACACATGTCTCGCAACGTCAAGTGCCCTGCAATGCGTGTGTTTAAACCGGGAACGAAAGGAGGCCCGTATGGTGACGATTCTGTTTGTCGCCGTATTGGCGATTCTGATTTTTCTGTGTTTCACCAGCCCGGACGGTGTTACTGGCCCCAAGCATCGTCTCTGAGTTGAATTCGCGACGGCAGATTCCGATTGCTCTCTTCGGGACCCGTGCGCGCGGAAGTGTCCTGAGTGCGGCGCTGAGAATTAAGAGCAATGCAACCACGAGAGGAAAGGACTAAGGCATGCCATGGAAAGGAAAGGGAAATGAGAATTTGGAGGCTCACGCAAGTCCTGCTCAGCCTCAGGCAGAAGATGCTTCTGCAAACCACGCACCAAGTCACGAAGACATCAGGCGCCGTGCATATGAAATCTATCTTGAGCGTGACGGCCTTCCAGGCGATGAGCTTGATGATTGGCTCAGGGCCGAACGCGAACTCCAAAAGCTCGCTCTTTTCACCCAAGACTGGAATCGCCTTCAGAAGCACCACCACGAGGACCGAAATTGATATTCAGCGGATGGGAACAATGGAAAGGAGAAACCAAATGACCATGCTAGTGATTCTAGCAATCATCGTCGGCACAGCCATCGTATTGGCCGCGCTCGCGGACACGCACCGAATCGCTCGAGAGAAAGCAGCCGATCCAATCTGGTGCAGGGGGAGATTGTGAATTACACCGTCCGCTTTCTGTTTGGCAAGGTACCGCGACTACGCTCTGGCACCGTCTTCTTAGCGGTCGCCGCCCTCGGCATTTTCGTTTCAGGGTGCAACAAAACTCAGGCAACAACAACGACGCCAGTACCGGAAGTCGGGGTTATCACGGTAGAACAACGCGATGTCCCCGTGTACAGCGAATGGGTAGCGACGTTGGACGGCTATGTGAACGCCGAGATCCGACCCCAAGTCTCAGGCTACATAATCAAGCAAGACTACACAGAAGGTTCGCTCGTCCACAAAGGCCAAGTTCTGTTCGAAATAGATCCGAGGCCCTTCTCGGCAGCCCTCGACCGCGCAAAGGGCGATCTTGCGCAGGCACAGGCACAACTTGGCAAAAGCACCCTTGATGTGGAGCGTGACACGCCGCTTGCAGAAGCCAAGGCCATCGCTAAAAGCCAACTAGATAACGAGGTTCAGGCCAAGCTTGGGGCCCAGGCCGCCGTCGAATCGGGCAGGGCGGCCGTGGAGCAGGCGGCGCTCAACCTGGAGTGGACGAGAGTCACCTCGCTGGTGGATGGAATCGCAGGCATAGCGCAGGTACAGATCGGCAATCTGGTCGGAGCCAACTCTATCTTGACTTCCGTTTCGCAAGTGGAGCCCATCAAGGCTTTTTTTCCGATTAGCGAACATGAGTATCTCGTAGCACAAAGCCAGGGAAATTCCATTACCAGCCAGCACACTATCCGTTTTTTCGGAACCACGGTCGAACTGATCCTTGCTGACGGCCGTGTCTACCCTCAGAAAGGCAAGGTCTTGCTTGCGGACCGGCAAGTGGATGCAAACACGGGCACGATTCGCATTATTGCTGCCTTTCCCAATCCCGGCAATATTCTTCGTCCCGGCCAGTACGGACGTGTGCGTGTGGAAACCAACTTGCAAAAAGGGGCTCTGCTACTGCCTCAGAGCGCCGTTGCGCAGTCGCAGGGAAGCTACCAGGTGGCGATTGTCGGCAGCGACCACAAAGTGAGTATGCGCACCGTGAAGCCCGGCGCGACGGTCGGGACGATGTGGGTGATTGACGAGGGCCTCAAACCGGGTGAGCAAGTGTCAGCCGAAGGGCCGCAAAAGCTCAAGGAAGGAACTCTGGTTACACCGAAGCCCGTACATCATTCCGGGGAAGGAAACTAAGTCATGTCAAAGTTCTTCATCAACCGTCCGATCGTGGCGATGGTGATCGCCATCCTTACTGTGATTGTGGGCGCAGTGACCATCGTTAGTTTGCCCGTAGCGCAGTTTCCTAACATCGTTCCACCGGAGATTCAGCTGCAGGCTAGCTATGTAGGTGCGGACGCTCAGACCCTGGAGCAATCCGTCGCCACGCCTATCGAACAGCAAATCAATGGCGTGGACAACGTAAACTACATGTACTCCCTAAACGCCACCGCCAACTCGCAAACCACCATGGTCGTGGACTTCGACCTGAAGACGGACCCGAACACCGATCTCATCCTCACGCAGTCGCGCGAGCAACTGGCTGCCGGTCAACTTCCGCCGGACGTTAACACGTATGGAGTCACTATTCGAAAGTCCGTGACCGCTCCGCTCATGCTGGTCGGCCTATTTTCTCCGAATGGTACTTACGATACCAAGTTCCTTGGCAACTACGCGTATATCAACCTGAACGACCCCATCGCCCGCTTGTACGGTGTGGGCCAGACGCAGGTTTTCGGCGCAGGGCAGTATGCGATGAGGCTGTGGGTACAGCCGGACAAACTGGCGAAGCTGGGCATCACGGTCACGGACGTCGTCAACGCTGTGCAGGCGCAGAACACAGTCAATCCTGCGGGTCAGGTGGGTGGTGAACCAGCTCTCGCCAACCAGCAATTCACTTATTCCGTACTTGCACAAGGCCGCCTAACGTCTCCGGAACAGTTCGAAAACGTGATCGTGCGCGAGGCGCCAGATGGCGGCATTGTTCGCGTGAAGGACGTCGCCCGCGTCGAGTTGGGCGCACAGGACTACAGCATTGTGAGCCGCTTGAATGGCAAGCCCGCCATCGTCATTCCCGTCTACCAGTTGCCCGGTTCCAATGCGGTGCAAACGGCTGCAGGTGTCCGAAAACTGATGGCCGAGATGAAGCAGCGCTTCCCGCAAGACATGGATTACGCCATATCGCTTGACCAGACAAGCGCAGTTACAGAAGGCATGAAGGAGATCATTGTCACGCTCTTGATTGCTATCGTTCTGGTGATCTTGGTGGTCTTTCTTTTTTTGCAGGACTGGCGGGCAACGCTGATCCCGATGCTGGCCGTGCCTGTCTCGCTGGTAGGCACGTTTATTCTCTTCCCGCTGTTCGGCTTCTCCATCAATACGCTTTCAATGTTTGGATTGGTTCTGGCGATCGGCCTCGTGGTAGATGATGCCATCGTCGTCGTCGAAGGCGTACAGCGACATATTGAGGAGGGTCTTGCTTCGAAAGATGCTGCTCGGAAAGCGATGGAAGAACTCTCCGGTCCCGTTGTCGCTATTGCCCTGGTTCTCTCCTCCGTGTTTGTGCCGACAGCCTTCATCCCCGGCATTACCGGAAGGCTCTACCAGCAATTTGCTGTCACCATCGCCATCTCGGTGGTCCTCTCCGCCTTTAACGCTCTTACGCTGAGCCCCGCACTTGCCGCCCTTCTGCTCCGGCCAAAGAAGGAAAGCCGCGGACCGCTCGCAAGATTCTTTGCGTGGTTCAATCGCCTGTTCGGGCGTGGCACCGAGATCTATGTCCGACTCTGCGGCGGGGTTCTGCGCAAGGGTGTGCTGGCTTTGGTGGTGATTGCGGCCTTCGGCATCGGCGCGGGTTTCTTTAGCAGCCGTCTGCCCTCGAGCTTCCTGCCCGATGAAGACCAGGGGTATGTCTACATCAATATGGATCTTCCTAACGCGGCTTCGCTGGAGCGCACGAGCGCAGCGGCGAGACAGGTTGAGGAGATCCTCGCCAATACGCCGGGCGTCCAATACACCACGAGCATTGTTGGCTTCAGCTTGCTCAGCTTTGTCCGGACTACGTACAACGGCTTCTTTTTCGTCACGCTTAAGCCCTGGAGTGATCGTCAAACCAGAGCGGAACAGTATCAAGAAATTAAGGTGCGCTTAAACAAGGAGCTTAGCAATCTTCCGCAAGGAACCGCCTTCAGCTTCTCGCCTCCGGCAATTCCTGGAGTCGGCACATCCGGCGGATTTCAGTTCGTGCTCGAAGACCGTGCCGGTCGGGACATCCCGTTTCTGGCAGCCAACTTGGAGAAGTTCCTGGCGGCCGCTCGCAAGCGCCCCGAAATTGGCTCGATATCTACTTCCTTCCTGCCAAGCGTGCCGCAAAAGTTCCTGGAGGTCGACCGGGAGAAAGTGCTGAAGCAAGGTGTGGCGCTCAACGACGTTTACAGAACGATTCAGGCTTTCATGGGCGGGCTGTTCATAACTACTTCAACGATTTCGGCCGTACCTGGCAGGTGTACGTCGAGGCCGAAGCGCCTTACCGGTCGAATATGGAGAATCTCGGGCAGTTCTACGTTCGCAACAGCGGGGGTGACAGAGTTCCGCTATCCGCGCTAACGAGATTCGAATCGCGTTCCGGCCCCGAATTCACGATGCGCTACAACGAGTATCGCTCAGCGCAAATCAACGGCAGTGCTGCGCCAGGATATAGCTCAGACCAGGCCACTGCAGCCCTGGAAGAGGTTTTCCGTCAGACCATGCCTAGTGAAATGGGCTTTGATTATATGGGCATGTCCTATCAAGAGCAGAAGGCGCGGCAAGGACTCCCTGCTTCGGTTATCTTCGGTTTCTCGCTGGTGTTCGTGTTTCTAGTCCTGGCGGCGCTCTACGAGAGCTGGTCGTTGCCGTTCAGCGTGCTCCTGGGCACGTCAGGGGCGGTATGCGGGGCGTTTGCAATGCTGTGGCTGCGCCGGGTGGTGCTCCAGGCCTTCTATCCGGCTTACATGGTGCAAATCGAAAACGATGTCTACTCGCAAATCGGTTTGGTGATGCTGATCGGTCTGGCCGCCAAAAACGCGATTCTGATTGTCGAATTTGCTAAGGAACAGTACGAAAAGGGGAAGCCTCTGGTGGATGCGGTGCTCGAAGGGGCGAGGCTTCGCCTTCGTCCGGTTCTGATGACCTCGTTTGCGTTCATTCTTGGTTGCGTACCACTATGGACGGCGTCCGGCGCTGGCTCGGTGGCACGCCAAATCATGGGCACGGCCGTAATTGGCGGCATGCTGGCAGCGAGCTCCGTCGACATCCTCCTCGTTCCAGCACTCTTCTATCTTGTGGAGAAGTGGTCAGGCGCTGCCAAGGGGCGCGTTCCCAGGCCCGCTCTTCCACAGCCCAGCCCATCGGAGGCGGACTGACGTGAGAAGACTTATCGCTCTTTTGCTGATTACGCTCCTTGTTTCGGGCTGCGCCGTGGGGCCGAACTATAAGCGACCAACCGTAGACGTTCCTGGCGCATACCGTGGAGCCGTACCGCCAGAGGCACAGCATCCTGCGGAGGAATCACTCGGTGACCAAAAATGGTGGGAGGTCTTCCAGGACAAGCAGCTTCAAGACCTGATCCACACTGCGCTACAGCAGAACTACGATGTTCGCATTGCGGCAACGCGAATCCTGGAAGCCCAGGCGCAGGTCGGCATCACGCGCGCCGACGGGTTGCCGACGATTAGCGCCGGAGCTCAGTCTGTCGATCAACGCAATGCGCGCTCGAGGTTCTTCCCCGCATTCAACTCAAGCGCTCACCAGGTGGATCTCTCATTGGCTTGGGATCTCGATTTCTGGGGAAAGTATCGCCGCGCCAACGAGTCCGCGCGGGCAAGTCTGCTAGCCACTCAGTGGGCGCGTGAAGCAGTCATCAACACACTAGTGAGTGACGTTGCCGCAGCTTACTTCCAGCTTCGTGAACTGGACCTGCAGCTCGAGATCTCCCGGCGCACGCTGGCTTCGCGTCAGGACTCTCTGCAACTCACGCAAGTGCTGGCAAAAGGTGGCGCTACATCCATGCTCGACGTCCGGCAGGCGGAGCAGTTGGTATTCACTGCCGCCGAAACCATCCCCGATCTGGAGCGTCGCATTGAGCAGCAAGAAAACTTCATCAGCACACTTTTGGGAAACAATCCCGGTCCCATCGCGCGCGGAGCGAAGTTGACAGAGCAACCGCATTTGCCGGAGGTTCCGGCAGGCCTTCCCTCCAGCCTGCTGGAGCGGCGGCCCGACATTCTCCAAGCCGAAGCGCAATTGATCGCCGCCAATGCTCAGATCGGAGTCGCGAAAGCTGCCTACTTCCCGCAAATCTCCTTGACCGCGAGTGCGGGATTTCAGAGTTCGGCGCTTACGAACCTGTTTAGCGGTCCGGCTGGGATATGGAATTTCGGCGGATCTCTGGTACAACCCATCTTCGCCGGGGGAAGAATTCGTTCCGGCGTGAGGCTTTCCGAGGCTCGGCAGCAGGAAACACTGCTGACCTACCAGCAGACCGTCCAGCAGGCCTTTCGCGGGGTCTCGGACGCACTAATCGAATACCGCAAAGACAGGGAGTTCCGAGAGCAGCAGGAGCAACTCGCGTTGGCCGCTGAAGATGCGGCCCACCTTTCTGAGACGCGTTATCGAGGCGGCGCCACCAGCTACTTGGAGGTGCTAACGAACGAGACCAATTATTTTGATGCGGAGTTGGGACTCGCCCAGGCGCAATTGAATGAACTCTTAGGTCTGGTCAGCATTTACCGGAATCTAGGCGGGGGTTGGCAGGAACAATGAGTACCGCGAACCGCAAGCCTGCATGCTCGGCCCTTTCGGATCGCTATACCGCTCCCAGAAGAACAGGTGCGCAAAGTGCGTTCTGCCGCAATGAGTTGTGCCGATGACCTTTGTGCGCGAAGCAAGCGCCGCAGCCGTTCTGGTAACGCTCACGCTTTTGTTGCAGTGCACTGGGATGGCTGCGCTGATTCCCTTGGCAAAACCTAGTTTGGCTCCCGACGATCTCCGACTAGGGCCGGCCCGTTCCGCACTGCTCATGGTGCGATTGATGACTGCGTTCATTGTCTTGCACCTGGTCGAGATCCTGCTTTGGGCGGCGTTTTATCGCTGGCTTTGTTTTCCATTGTGGGAGTCCGCGTTTTACTTCTCGACGAGCAGTTATGCCACCGTTGGCTATGGCGATGTCATCCTGCCGCAGATGTGGCGGACGTTAGGTCCAGTGGAAAGCATCATCGGTGTGCTGATGTGCGGGTTGTCGGTGAGCTTCCTGTTCGCCATCGTGAGCAGGCTGGTCGGCCGTGAGGCGCGGGTCTCAGCCACGCGCGTCACAGACACGGGAGACACCGGTCCCGGAGCCAGGATTCGACAATCGATCTCTCGGTTATCGAACGCAGGTTTTTGAAATATAGAAAAACTCCGTTGGCCCCCAATTAGACCCAACTCATAGAGAGGAGAGTGAGGAGAGTGGCACACTAGTGCATCGTGTTGTAAACTTAGAATCTAACTTGCCTGTTCCCCGGTAGCTCAATGGTAGAGCATTCGGCTGTTAACCGAAGGGTTGCTAGTTCGAATCTAGCCCGGGGAGCCACAAATTTTACCCATTCATTTCCTGATGTACAGAAACTCGTTGTAGGTGCTAGAGGAAATGCCAATCCTGGAAATTTCTTTGGTTTGGCCGTCGTGGCTTTCCTAGCTGGCTGGTTTTGTGGTTTCTTACGACTTAGAGTGTCGGTTGGCGTTCGCGGGGATCCTTCAACCTTAAGTAAGTGGTGACGCGAATGCGAGAGGGAGAAAATATGTCCTACAGCATATCGACGTTGCTGACCCGCAATCTTCAAGAAGTCTTCGGTGAAAACGACCCCGCGCGGCGGCGCGCGGCCGTTCAGGAGCTCTACACCGAAGATGGCGTGTTCTATGACCCCAGCAAGGGAGTCTATCGTGGCCGCGACGAGATCGACCGAATCGCGGGCGAGATCAGGGCTACCCACCTTGATTTTCGGTATCAGCCAATTGCCGAGCCCGAGGAAACGGGCAACGGCGGACGGGTCCGATGGGTAGCGGGCCGCCCTGGTGAGGCGCCAGCTTACGCCGGGACTGATTTCATCATTGCCCGGGACGGCCGGATTGCCGCCCTTTATCTCTTTTTCGACAAGCTACCCTGAGCCGGACTTTGCCGCACTACGGGCCACCTGTGGACGCTCATTTGCGAATTGTGGTTAAAATACTCTGCTTGCTGTTAACCGAAGGTTGCTAGTTCGAATCTAGTTCGGTGAGCCAAATTCTCTTGCTTTGTAGTCACGGACTGCTCCGAGATGTTTACGCCCTTTCACGATCTCGCGGTCGACCCTCCCATTCGAGGATTTTTGCATCTGCCTTCCCGGCCAATCGGCGAGGCCATCGTCCTCACCCACGGTGCCGGGGCCAACTGCCAGTCGAAGCTATTGATCGAAATGTCCGAAGCGTTCGCCAACTCCGGTTTCAGCGTGCTTCGTTTCGATTTGCCATTCCGTTCCGAGCGTCCGCACGGGCCGCCCTCGCCCGGCAGCGCAGCACGGGACCGCGAAGGTTTGCGCCGTGCAGTCGTGTTGATGAAAGAGAGGCAACGTGGGCCCGTATTTCTTGGCGGCCATTCCTATGGCGGGCGGCAATTGTCCATGCTCGTTGCAGAAGATCCTGGGCTCGTCGACGGTTTGCTGCTTCTCTCTTACCCGTTGCATCCTCCTCAAAAGCCTGCCCAGCTTCGCATTGCCCATCTCCCGAAGTTGAGCAAGCCCGCTTTCTTCGTCCATGGCACGCGCGATCCTTTCGGAACGGTCCCGGAAATGATGTCCGCCTTGCAACTGATCCCTGCCCCGCACGCCCTCCTCGAGGTCGACGGCGCAGGCCACGACCTTCTTGCCAAGAAGGCTCTTGGCGATTTGCCAGCACGTGTTGTCAGCGAATTTTGCAGCTTCCTCGGCAAGCCCGTTGCCTGAGTACTCTTTGAACTCCTCCAGCCTCAATTTGCAAATCGTATCGCGGCTCGCGCCTTGGCCTTTGCGGCTTCTTCTTCGCGGCTTTTCGGCGGTGCTGTCGTTTCGAGGGAATGAATCAGACGCGCTGATACTCTTGCGATTTCCTCGATCGCCGCTTGAAAGGCCGCTTCGTTAGCCTTCGACGGCTTGTGGAACCCGGTGATCTTTCGCACGAACTGGAGAGAGGCATTGTGAATCTCTTCGGCGGTGACGGGCGGATCAAAATTGAAAAGTGGTTTGATATTCCTGCACATGTGATTCAGCCTCAGAGTGATTTTAGCGGTGGAGGGCTAGATAGTGCTAGCGGTTCTTGCTTGGGCGCCCGCGAGCCGCTGGCGCGCGTATCCGCACCAAGGGCTCGAGGGATCGAGCGTGATGTAGGCTTGCCAATGCCGCTGCGCTTCGTTGCGAGCGCCGAGCTTTTCGCAAACAAACGCGAGATTGTAATGCCCGTCGGGATAGTTTGGATCGAGACGCACAGCGTTGCGAAGGTGCAGTCGCGCCGCTTCGAGCCTGCCGACTTCTTCGAGAACGCTGCCTAAATTGAAATGGGCCAAAGCATTCTCGGGATCGACTTGCAAGGCGCGCATGAAGTATTCGGCTGCTTTTTTCAGGTTGCCTTCTTCGTAGCAAAGCGTTCCGCAATTGAGCAAGGCATCCACTTTCTGTGGATCAATGCTCAAAGCATGATCGTACGCTTCGATCGCTTGCGCCCTGGTATTTTCCTCGGCGTCATATTCGAGCGCGGTGGCCAGCCAGTCATCGGCGCTGGGCCCAGCCATGACACGAACTCTTTCGTTAAGCTCGCGAGTCTCGAAATTCAATACGAACTGACCGGACAACGGCTCCAGCCGCGCTCCACCGCGCTCCACAACGATATCTTTTCCGTCGGAAAGAACGCGCAGCTCCGCCAGCGGCGCGTGGACTTGAGCAAGTTTCTCGTGAAGAGCCGCAAGCGCACGGCGCAGACGGCTGGCCGGCACTCCTTCTTCGACCAGTTGTTTGACAGTGCGCAGGCCAATCAGGTCGCGAAAATCGTAGAAGCGGTTTCCTTGTCCTTTTCGAGGAGAGACGAGTCGCAAGCGATCCCAATAATCCAGCTGCTTCGCGGTCAGACCCACAATGCGCTGGACATCTTCTGTGCTGAATGTGTCCGTCGCGCCCATGTTGAAATTAACCGGTGGCCTTCTTTCCCGCCCTCTTGGGCGCGGAGGAGATCGGTTGCACGGCGCGAGCGGGAGGTTTCTTGCCCACTGGCGCAACCACTTCGGATGCGGGCGCGGCGGCCAGAGCCGGCGCTTGCTTTTCCGCGAGGCTCTTCTTGAGGGCTTCCATCAAATCAATCACCGGCGCCATATGGGGCTGCGCCACTTCGGTCACTTCCTGGCCTTTGAGCTTGGCGGCGATCATGGCGCGCACATTTTCCTGGTATTCGTCCCGATATTTCTGCGGCTCGAAAGGAGCGGCAAGGCTTTCAATCAATTGCTGCGCGAGCTTCTTTTCCTGATCCTTCACTTCGACTTTGTCGCTCGGAACGGACTCCGCCGCGCGAATTTCATTCGAATAGAACATCGTGTGCAGGGTCATTCCTTTTGTCCCGGGCCGCACGATCACGATGTGCTCCCGCTGGTGCATGGTGAGCTTCGCAATGGCTGCGTAACCCGACTCTTCCATGGCCTTCATGAGCAACTGGTAGGCCTTTACCCCGGCATCTTCAGGGCTGACGTAATACGAGGAGTCGAAGTACAGTGGATCCATCTCGCTCAGCTTTACGAACTCCAGAATTTCCATCACGCGGGCGGAGGGAGGCTCGATTTTGTCTAGCTCTTCCTCGCTGAAGAGCACGTACTGATCTTTTTCGTACTCGTAGCCCTTCACAACTTCGGATCGTTCCACGTTTCTATTGTGAACCGGGCAGAACAAAGGTTGCTTGAGCCGCGAATGGCATTCCTTGTGCAGCTGATTGAAACTGATTCTTTCGCTGCGTGCGGCGGCAAACATTCGCACCGGCATCGAAATCAAGCCGAATGTGAGATGGCCTTTCCAGACAGTCGTGGCCATGTGACCTCTCCTTCGCTACGACCAGGGATTTTGCCCAAGTCTTTGTAGGTTAGACGCCTTACGGGGTAAGAAGCAAGGCGAAATCTCGGCAAAAACCCTAAAAAAGCAAGCCCGCCAGCCTAAGAACGCTCTGGGATAGAATGCATCCATGGCCAAACTGGAAGAATATCGGCGCAAGCGCCGCTTCGACCGGACTCCAGAACCCTCCGGTGAGCCCCAACCCACCGTCAGGAAGGTCCAGGACATACCCTCGCCAGTTGGCAAACGTGCGCGCCTGCCAATGCCCAAATTGCCACAGGTGGAGGTTCGCCCCGGCCAAGAACACGGCGACACGTTCGTGGTGCAGAAACACAGGGCAACGCGCTTGCACTACGATTTCCGGCTGGCCATTGATGGGACGCTGAAGTCCTGGGCCGTGCCCAAGGGACCTTCACAAAGCCGCGCCGACAAGCGCCTGGCCGTGCATGTTGAAGATCATCCGCTGGACTACGCCAACTTCGAAGGGAAAATTCCTGAAGGCAATTATGGCGCGGGAACGGTAATGGTTTGGGACCGCGGGACCTTTCATTTGGAAGGCCATCTCGACGCGCTGACGCAATTGGAAAAGGGAGAAATCAAGTTCAGCCTGAACGGAGAAAAGCTAAAAGGCAGCTTTGCTTTGGTGAAATTGAAACAGAGCGAAAAGGGCAACGAATGGTTGATGATCAAGCACAAGGACGCCGCCGAAGATTCCTCCTGGAACATCGACGCGCACGACGGCTCCGTTTTGACTGGACGCACGATTGAAGAAATTAAGGAGGAGCTGCCGCCCAAACGCACGCCATGCCTAATTCAGGCGTCTGAGTTGCAAAGCGCGCGCAAGGACGCCATGCCGTCTCGCGTGGAGCCCATGCTCGCGACGCTTGCGGACCACCCTTTTTCCGATCCTAACTGGCTCTTTGAGATTAAATGGGACGGCGTGCGCGCGCTGGCTCGAATTGAGAATGGCTCCCTGGCGCTGCGCTCTCGTAACAGCATTGACATAACCAATCGCTATCCCGAACTCGCGTCTCTTCCCGATGCCTTGGCCGCTCGCCAGGCCATTCTTGACGGAGAGATCGTGGCCCTGGATGCCCAAGGTCACAGCAGCTTCGAACGATTGCAGGAACGCATGCACGTGCGCGCGCCCAGCGAGAACCTTCTCGCGCAGGTGCCAGTTCTTTACTTCGCCTTCGATCTTCTCTTCTGCGACGGATACGACCTTCGCGAAGCCCCGCTTCTCGAGCGTAAGCAGCTCCTGCAACGCTTGTTTTACACATCCGAGCGGTTTCGCTACGCCGATCATCAGTTGGAGCACGGAAAAGAGTTGTTCGCGCTTGCGGAACAAAATGGCTTGGAAGGGATCGTCGCAAAGCGCGCCGACAGCCCGTACATTTCCGAGCGCAGCACTTACTGGCTAAAGCTGAAGATTACCAGGACCGTGGACGCGGTCGTCGGCGGCTGGACCGAAGCTCGCACTTCCGCTCTTCCCTTTGGCTCGCTGCTGTTGGGCTTATATCAAGGTAAAAGGCTTCGATTCATCGGACACGTCGGCAGCGGATTTGACGCGAAAAAACTGAGCGCATTGAGTAGCAAGCTGAAAGAACTGGCTACTTCTGCTTCTCCGTTCGACACCGTGCCCGAAACCAACGAAAAGCCTTCTTGGGTCACTCCCGCGTTGGTCGCGCGCGTCAAATTCAGCGGATGGACGCAGGAGCACGCTCTGCGCCACCCTGTTTTCCTCGGGCTCCGCGAAGATGCGCGTCCCGCGGATTGCCAATGGGAAAACGAAGTTGCCGCTGCGGCACCCGCCGCCGCTCCGGTTGTAGTTCGCACGCCCGAGGTCGTCGGCCGCGTGCTCAGCACAAAAGCCGAGATCGAAGCCGAGTTGTTCAAGGGGCGCTCCGAAAACGTCACCATCGAACTCGACGGCAAACGGCTGCGGCTGAGCAACCTGAACAAAGTCTATTTTCCCGAGTCCGGCCATACCAAGCGCAATCTGCTGGCCTACTACTACCAAATGGCGGATTTCATCCTGCCTTTTCTGCGCGATCGGGCTTTGGTCTTGCGACGCTATCCCGACGGAATCAAGGGCCAGGCTTTTTTTCAGAAGGACGTACGCGAAGGTTTGCCGGAATGGTTCAAGACCGTTCCGGTCGACTCCGAACATCGTGGTGAGTTGATTCACTACGCGACTGCCAATGATCGCGCCTCGCTGCTATTTTTGACCGGTCTCGGTTGCATTGATCACAATCCGTGGTCCAATCGCTTCGACGATTTCGATCACCCCGATTACTTCTTCTTCGACTTGGATCCCTCCGATGGCACGGAATTCGCTGTGGTCGTCACCATCGCTCAAGCCCTTCATGAAAAGTTAGAGGAATTGCGCTTGGCGCACTTTGTGAAAACATCAGGCGCTACCGGTATCCACATCTTCATTCCCGTCGAACCCGTCTACACGTACGAGCAGCTGCGCACCTTCGGCGAGATTATCGCGCGAACAGTGACTGCCGAACACTCCAATCTGGTCACCAGCGAACGCATCGTTGCCAAGAGGCCGGCGGGCCGCGTGTTGATCGACGTTCAGCAAAACGCCCATGGCCGGCCGCTGGCTGCCGCGTATTCCGTGCGCGCTTTCCCGCAAGCTCCGGTTTCCACTCCCCTGTTGCCCCGCGAATTGCGTCCTAACTTGCGCCCAGAAACATTGAACATAAAGACCGTCTTTGCGCGTCTAAAAGAGAAAGGCGATCTTTGGGGCGATTTCTGGAATCGCCGCCAGCGATTAGAGCAAGCCATCGAACTTCTCAGCCAACGCATGCCGCCAAGAACGAAGCCCGCAGGAACAAAATAGAAGACCATTTGATCGCCTGCCACGCTTTGCTTTTCCCGAACACAGTGGCTGTGATTAAATGCCAGGGCACGGAGGTGCATCATTCCTAGCGCAGGGCAGCTACGGGTCGGGACTTCCGGCTACTCCTATAAGCAGTGGAAGGGCAACTTCTATCCCGAAAAGCTTCCGGACAAGGAAATGCTCAGTTTCTACGCCAAGCAGTTCTCGACGGTCGAAATCAATCACAGCTTCTATCGCATGCCGACCGAGAACGTGCTCTTGCAATGGGCGAAAACGGTTCCCGAGGGATTTCGCTTCGCGTTGAAGGCCAACCAGCAAATCACTCACGTTCAAAGGCTGCGCAACTGTGAGAGCACTCTGAAACGTTTCTTGGAAGTCGCCAGTGTTTTGAACGAGGGCGACCACCTCGGCCCCATTCTCGTGCAACTCCCGCCCACATTTAAGTTCGATCGTCCCCTGCTGGAAGATTTTCTCGCCCTCCGCCCGTCCGCTTTTCTTTTCGCCTTTGAGGTGCGTCATCCGTCTTGGTACACCGACGAAACGTATGCCGTTCTCCGCCAGCACAAAACGGCGCTTTGCCTTTCCGAAACCGACAAACAGACTCCTCCAGAGGTGCTCACTACCGGCTTCACCTACGCCCGCCTGCGCCTCGAAAATTACACTCCGAAGCAAATCACGGCCTGGAGGAAACGCTTCGACGCCTGGCTTGCCCAAGGCGTCGATGTATACGTCTATTTCAAGCACGAAGATGCCGGCAAAGCCCCAGCCTACGCTCATGCCCTACTGCCTGACAATGACACCTGAGTCATGTAATGCTCGGCCAGATTCAGGCAAGGTAAGTGCGAAATGGAGAAGCCCTTCCCTACCAGGCGTTCACATTGCGTTCACAATTGCGGATCGTCAAACTGAGTCTCGCACTTTGCATTTCCTAAGAAATCGGTAGAATGAGCTAGCGGAAAGCTTCGTTCTTGCCGAGAGGCGTTATTACTCAGATTTCTTACAAGTCTCGAACTAAGTCCAGCGGAGAAGTTTCTCGCAGGACGCAGGGATCGCTCTCTGCGCCTTGGCTTGTACTTTTCAGTTTTCTATTCCTCTGTCTGGCTTCCGGTTGCAGGAACCAACCTGCTCCCACGGGTGAAACTCAAACTACTGCACCGCGTGGTTCTTTGGAGTTGGTCTTCCCTTACGGCTCCGAAAAAGAAAAATGGATCAACGACGTCACCGCCGCATTTAATCGCAGCAACACCAGGACCCAGGGCGGAAAAACGATCTTCGTGCGCGCCCTGCCCATGGGCTCTGGTGAAACGATTGATAATGTCCTCTCCGGACGGCTTCAGGCCCATCTGGTTAGTCCCGCCTCCGCTGCCTTCATAAAGCTCGGCAACGCCGAATCTCGCACGAAGACCGGCAAGGACCTTATCGCCAGCACGGACAATCTCGTTCTCTCGCCCGTCGTCATCGCCATGTGGAAACCCATGGCGGAGGCCATCGGTTGGGGCAAGAAGCCCTTGGGCTGGGCCGATATTCTGGCGCTCTCACGAAACGAAAAAGGCTGGGCAGCTTATGGCTTTCCGCAATGGGGAAAATTCAAGTTTGGCCACACGCATCCGGAATTCAGCAATAGCGGCCTGATTTCGCTTTTCGCCGAAGCCTATGCCGCCTCCGGCAAAACGGCCGGCTTGAAGCTCTCTGATTTGGAGAAGCCGCAAACCAAGCAATTTATCGCCGGCGTGGAACAGAGCGTCGTGCACTATGGCAGCTCGACCGGCTTCTTCGGCCGCAAGATGTTTGCCAACGGCCCCGAATATCTCTCCGCTGCCGTGCTCTACGAAAGCATGGTCGTGGAGTCCTACTCGGAAAACAATTTGGCCTTCCCGCTGGTCGCAATTTATCCGAAAGAAGGCACGTTCTGGAGCGATCATCCCGTCGGCGTCGTCGAACGCGACTGGGTGACGCCGGAGCATCGCGAAGGGGCAAAAATCTACATCCAGTATTTGCTCAAGCGCGAGCAGCAGGAAAAAGCCATGCAGTACGGATTCCGCCCCGCTTCGCTCGACGTTCCCCTCGCCGCTCCTCTGGATGCGAGCCACGGCATGGACGCCAAGGAGCCCAAAACAACTCTCGAAGTTCCGCAAGTGGACGTCATCAACGCGCTTCTCGAACTTTGGAAAACACAAAAGAAGCATTCCAATATCGCGTTGGTTCTCGATACCTCCGGAAGCATGGCCGAGCAAGGCAAAATGCAAAACGCCAAAATCGGCGCCAAGCAGCTCGTGCAACTTCTCGACGACGGCGACACCTTTTCCTTCCTGCCCTTTAGCACGGAATTGCACTGGTCCGGACAAGACGCCTCCGTCAAAGACGGCAGGCAACAGCTGACTCAGCAAATCGACTCCTTATTCGCTGGCGGTGACACCGCACTTTACGATTCCATTGACGCTGCTTACGAGCACCTTGCTGCCACGCGCAATCCCGACGCCAAAATACAAGCGGTGGTGGTGCTGACCGACGGCGAAGATACCAATAGCAAAATGAAATTAAACGAGCTAATGGAACGTATTAAGTACAACGGCGAGACGCGGGCGATTCATGTCTTCACCATCGCGTATGGCAACGATGCAAAAAAGGATGTTTTGCGGCAGATCGCCGAGGCTACCCAGGCGAAATTCTATGAAGGCACTCCGCAGAATATCGTCGAAGTCTTCCGCGACATTTCCACTTTCTTTTAGCGGGTGCGGAGCAGGGTTGCCGGGTAAGAGGGGCTCTAAACTGCATGGCTGATGGACCGAAACTCACGGCGCTGGGAAAGCTCTTCATCTTGCTGTTTGTCGTCCTTTGCGTTGGCGGAGCCTACTATTTTTTTACCGGCACGACTCCGTGGGGTTCTCATTCAAAAGGCGGCAGCCCTTCGAGCGGCATCCTCGATTCGTTAAGCAGTGGCGATCAAGTCGAAATCGGCATCGCCTACGGCACGGAAAAGCAGCGCTGGCTCGAGTGGGCCGTGCAGGAATTCGCCAAGACACGCGACGGCAAACGCATCAAGATAAATCTGATCCCCATGGGTTCTCTGGAAGGAGCTCACGCGCTTCTAAATGGCGATCAGCGAATTCAGGTGTGGTCTCCCGCGAGTGCGCTGTACAAGGATATCTTTGTCCAGGAATGGCAGGTTAAGTACAGCCAGAATCCGATTTTGAAAGAAGAACCCATCGCGCTCTCGCCCATGGTTTTTGTCGTGTGGGACGAGCGCTATCAGGCTTTCCA
>Ga0210384_10000950_pt1 | contig 41555 bp, 45 predicted proteins | sample IncBWH2MmetaG_FD_160574 | JGI IMG/M metagenome (GOLD analysis project Ga0210384, IMG submission 160574) | Forest soil microbial communities from Barre Woods Harvard Forest LTER site, Petersham, Massachusetts, United States - Inc-BW-H-2-M | ecosystem: Environmental > Terrestrial > Soil >... | reverse complement strand
AACAGGGCAGATTTTATTGAGATTCTGCGATACGCAAATGATCGTCATATTCTGGTTTTACCGGAAATCGAAACTCCAGGGCATGCAAGAGCCGCGATTAAATCCATGAACGCCCGTTATGAAAGATTGATGAAAGCAGGCCGAAAAGAAGATGCAGGGCACTACCTTCTTTATGATCCGGGTGATCAGTCAAAATATAGTTCGAATCAGTATTGGAATGATAATATTATGGATCCTTCCCTTCCATCTACCTATAATTTTATCGAAACTGTTATCAATGATATTGTAGAAATTTATAAGGAAGCTGGTGTTCCTTTAAAAAGCATTCATTTCGGAGGGGATGAAGTGCCTGATCATGTTTGGGAAAAATCTCCGGCCTATTTAACTTTAAAAGCCAGCCATCAGGAGATCCAAAACACCAGTGATCTCTGGTATTATTTTTATAGCCGGGTTAATCAACTGGTTAAAGCCAGGGGACTCTATCTATCGGGCTGGGAAGAAATGGGATTGCGTAAAACCTATCTTGACGGCAATTCCATGTATTTGCCAAATCCTGATTTTGAACCTGAGCACTTGCAAACAGAAGTATGGAATAATACACTTGGCGGAGGAAATGAAGATCTGGCATACAAACTCGCAAATGGAGGATATAAGGTTGTGCTTACCTGTGTAACGAATCTCTATTTTGATATGGCTTATTATAAATCATTCGAAGAACCGGGATACTATTGGGGTGCGTTTACAGATATTGATAAGCCATTTTCTTTTATACCCTTCGATTATTTTAAAAATTCAACTGTAGATAAAGACGGACTCCCGCTAAACAGGAATATTTTTATAGGTAAACAACGGCTTACTGATTATGGCAAAAGTAATATCGTGGGTTTACAAAGCGCTGTTTGGGGAGAAAATATCAAGACGCAAGATCGGTTCGAATACATGCTGCTTCCGCGTCTTCTTGGCTTTGTTGAAAGAGCATGGGCCAAAAATCCTGATTGGGCTACCTCAAGTGATACCAGCTTAAGCAGGTTACTATATGATCAGGCATGGTCTTCTTTTTTAAATGTTGTCGGAAAGAGAGAACTTCCCATGCTGGACTATTATCTGGGTGGATATGGATACAGAATCCCAAAACCCGGACTAATTTTTGAAAACGGACAATACGCCGCCAATATCCAATTCCCTGGTTTGGTTATACGATATACTTTGGATGGCAGGGACCCTGATACATTTAGCACTATTTATACAGGTCCTGTAAATGATAAAGGAAAAGGAATTAAATTCAGGGCTTTCGATACGAAAGGCAGACCTGGAGCCATTGTTAGTTCAACGCCATGAAAATAAAAACAGAATCTGAATTTAAAAATTCCTTGTTATTAAATGAACCGCCAGCAGGCTTATCTCTTTATGAAAAAGCATTGTGGTATTCGGGAAAAGGTGACTGGGAAAAAGCCCATAATATTGTCCAGGATATGAATGATAAATCTTCTGCACTTATACATGGATTCCTTCACCGGCAGGAAGGTGATCATTCCAATGCAAGGTACTGGTATGATAGGGCTGGTTCCCGTATGCCTTCAATTAGCCTGGATGAAGAATGGGAAGAACTTATTACAAAATTTTTAGCAGACCAGACGTTTCGATTTTAATCTCTTTTTCCGGATAAAAAAACAGAACTGAATCATGTTATTAATCATTATCATGGCTGAAGTTTTAAACGGAATCCAAATCTTCTGATCTTTTAAAACCAAGTTTCTCATACATTTTCCATGCTGTCTGCATTGCTTTTGTTGTATGAATAGTCACCTGAGAATGATTTCTGTCGTTTGCTTTTTTAATGCATTCATTAATTAACAGACTGCCTGCACCATGACCCCTGACCGAAGCAAATAAAGCAACTACCTCTTTATCTCCCGCGCCAAGTACTTTTCTAATTCCGATTTCCTTTGTGCGATGTTCAGCATATAGGGTGACTATAGTTATGGATGGTTGCATTTTTTATTTTAAATTAGGGTAAAATGAAATCAATATGACCGTTAAAGAAATTATGGATGAACTCAGGTCCATGGGTTCAGAGAATATTAAAAAGATCCTTTTGAAACATGGCATTAAGGAGCCTCTTTTCGGCGTAAAAGTGGAGTATCTTAAAATAATTCAAAAAAAAATCAAAAAAGATTATCAACTGGCGAAGGAACTTTATGCCACCGGGAATGCTGATGCCATGTACCTTGCCGGATTAATTGCGGATGATAAAAAAATGACAATTGCAGATTTACAAACCTGGGTCCGGCAGGCTGTTTCTCAAAATATCAGTGAATATACAGTACCCTGGGTGGCAGCTGAAAGCGATCATGGATTTAAGCTCGCTATTCAATGGATCGATTCCCCTGAAGAATATATAGCAGCTGCCGGATGGTCAACATTGGGGGCGCTGGTTTCATTAAAAGATGATTCCAATCTGGATCTTCCAGAATTAAAATCTCTCCTCGCAAGGGTTGTCAAAAATATTTCCACTTCAAAAAGCCGGGTTCGATATGCCATGAATGGTTTTGTAATTTCTGTTGGTTCTTATGTGACAGCATTAACTGGAGATGCAATGACCGCCGCAAAAAAAATCGGCACTGTAAGTGTTGAAAAGAATGAAACGGCATGTAAAGTTGCGGATGCTGCCGCTTATATTTTAAAAATAAAAGAAAGAGGCGGTCTTGGGAAAAAGAAAAAAACAGTAAAATGCTGACCGATATTCAACTTCACAAAAAGAACTTCTAATATCCTGCAGATAAAGAAAACATAGTAGATTTGGGAATGAAGTCTATTCATTTTCTATCCACACTAACGTTATTGTTCTCAGCAAAATCAGGATTCTCACAAACCTTACTCCCCGTTCCATTAAATATTGAACAGGCAATCCATAAGGGAAGCCGGACAACCAATGGACTACCTGGAGATAAATACTGGCAGAATAAAGCCGACTATACTATCCTGGTAAGTTTTGATCCCGCCACCCGGATGGTTAGCGGCACGGAACAAATAACATATTATAATAACAGTCCTGACACGCTTAGTCAGATAGTATTTAAACTTTATCCGAATATTTATCAGAAAGGAGCTGTTCGCGATATACAGGTAAAGCCACAGGATTTAACGGATGGCGTATCCCTGACAAACCTGATGATAGACCAGGTAAGTCATCCTGTAAAAGCTATTCCAGAGGGTACAAATTTAAAATTGTCCATATCAAAGTTATATCCAGGCCATACCCTGCAGGTTTCCCTTGGTTTCTCTTATACTTTGAATATGGGATCACATATCCGGACCGGTGCCATTGACAGCACTTCTTTTTTTATTGCATATTTCTTTCCCAGGATCGCTGTATATGATGATATTGATGGGTGGAACAATTACCCTTATATAGGTTCGCAGGAATTCTATAATGATTTCTGTCATTTTGTAGTGAACATTACGGTTCCTGATAATTATGTTGTATGGGCCACCGGAGATTTGAAAAACAAAGAGAATGTGCTGGGTCAGAAATATATCAAGCGTATCGCTGACGCGGAAATCAACAACTGGAAAGTCGCTATTATAGACAGTAGTGATCTGGCTGCCGGTGAAATTACACGCCACAATCCTTCCAATACCTGGAAATTTGAAGCCGTTAATGTAACAGATTTTGTTTTTGCAACAAGCAATCATTATTTATGGAATTCTTCCAGCATTGAAGTGGATCCTAAAAGTAAACGAAGAACACGTGTAGACGCTGTATTCAATCCCATGCACAAAGATTTTCGCGAGGTCATAGATTTTGCACGCAATACAGTTGATCTCATGAGCTACCGTTTCCCAAAATGGCCTTATCCCTATCCGCACGAAACAGTATTTGATGGACTGGATCAGATGGAGTACCCGATGATGGTAAATGATAATCCCCTGGAAAACCGAGTGGAGTCGATTTTACTAACAGAACATGAAATCTTTCATACGATGTTCCCATTTTATATGGGAATGAATGAAACTAAATACGGTTGGATGGATGAAGGCTGGGCAACAATCGGAGAATGGCTGCTGTCAGCAATGATGGATTCTTCTATTAAAGATGATTATGGTATGGGAGCTTATAATAAATATGCCGGCAGGGAAGTGGACCCGCCAATAATATCATTGACTACCCAACTCAGTGGTACCGCATTATTTTTGAATTCATACCCCAAACCGGCACTTGGTTATTTATATGTAAAAGATATGCTGGGGGATTCAGCGTTTTTTAAGGGTCTGCATTATTATATAAGTCATTGGAATGGCAGGCATCCTATACCACTTGACTTTTTTTATTCGATGAATGCCGGTTCCGGAAGAAACCTGGACTGGTTTTGGAAGCGTTGGTTTTATGACGAGGGTTATCCCGATCTGGCATTCGGGCCTGTAAAGAAAACCGGTAACGAATACCTGGTGACGGTAGAAAGTCTGGGAACAAAACCGGTGCCCATTGACCTTACCATTTTATTTCAGGATAGTACCATCCAAAAGATTCATCGCGATATTTCATGCTGGGAAAAAGGCAATCGTCTTATCCAGTTAAGTTTTTTCTCCCCTAAAAAAGTACTGAAAATGAACCTCGGAAGTTTATACGTACCGGATATTAACAAGAAAGATAATGAGTATATATGGAAGTGAAAGCAACCGTTTTAAATTGAAAACAGTATCTTCATAATGGCCGTCAGGTAGTATAAAAATAGAAATTAAAATATGAAAAATAGTCTTGTAGGCTTATTCCTGCTCCTTTCAGCGCCAACCTTCGCACAATTAACAGTGACAGAACAATTTCAAAAGATCGTGACCGTACAACAGGCACAACAATATATCGATGCCAATGCGCCATTAAAACCAGTCTTGCTTCATCTGGCCTCCGGTAAAGACTCAACCCTTATCGATAAAAGGTTATTACGTCAAAATAAAGGCGATATCTTTTCAGTCGGTTATGTCACTTATAAAGTCCTTGAATCTTCGGATACAGTTGACTACAGGGCAAGTTATATTTTCCTGGACGGATCAACACTATCATTGCCCGAAGTCGATAGCCTCAGAAAAATTATCGTACAAAAAGCTTCTTCAGGCGCTTCTTTTGATCAACTCTCTGATCAATACACCATGGATGGCAATACCACGCATGGCGACACCGGATGGTTTTTCGGGATAGAAATGATGCCGAAAGAATTCCAGGATGCTGTAGCAAAACATAAGACCGGCGAAATATTCTTTGTGGATGTATCGGAAAAGCAATGGCATTATATCGTTAAAAAGACCTACGATGACCGGGAAAAGAAAGAAATTACTGTTCTGCGTTCAAATGGCAGATAGTAATTATCAGCATGCATTTAATTTATTCATGAGGTTTTTATTTGTTTTCTGATCAGGCTATCACTATAACGGGAAGATCTAAGAAATGCTTCCCTGACAAATTTGTTTTTCTTTTTGGTGCGCCTGCAAAGATCAATCATGTATTGGCTTGGTCCGGTATTATATTTCTGAATAATACAATTGGTAAAATCACAACAGGCGCATTTTAATTGCCCTGTCTTATAGTAGGCCATCCCACGGTCATACAATATATCGCGGGTCGGAATATCAGTTTCAGCCGATTCACTTTCAAAATTATCCTTATGCAAATCAAGCAGAGCCTGAATGCTGGTTGTATCTGCGGAATTGAAACCACCTTTTGTATCAATAGCCTTATCAAATAAAGTTATGGCCTCTTTATATTTTTGCTGACTATATTTACAGATACCTGAGTAATAATAGGCAGCCGTATTATCCGGAAACAGCTGCAGTAATTTCATGTAAACATTTATCGCAGAATCATGCTGGTTCAGATTTTCGAGGGAGAGTCCTAATTGAATGTAAGCATCTTTCAAAAATGGATTTTTCTGTATGGCCTTTTCATAGAACAAGATAGCTGCTTTAGAATTTCCTTCAGAACTAAGGTCCAATCCTTTCGATAAATAATCTTCACCAGATTTACAACCTGATAATAAACATAAACCAAGCAGGAAAAACATAAATCGTATAACCATCATAAAGAGTTCTCCCCGGTCGAAGAGCAAAACTCATGCCTGCATTAATTTATCATTAAATATTTATTTCCTGCATATAACTTCATTTTCAAAGTTTTATAAATATAAAAACTATCAGTCATGCCCGTTAGTTGTAGTTTCCTTCATTAAGGTCTAAATATTACCGGGAAAAATTGTCCCTCCATTTTGCTGCCTTTCTTGATTGGAGGTACGCCAGTCAGCAAGACCTCATCCGTATTGGATTCCGTTCCGTCTGTAAATACATTCAAAACGAAAGCACGCCTCGATTTGGAAGATTTGTTGGCAAAAGATCCATGTACCATTAAAGGGTGATGAAATGTTGCAAAGCCCTTTTTCAATTCAATTGGCACAGGTTTGAATTCGGCCTTCTGCTGATCAGTAAGATATTTTATCAAGCCCTCCATATCTCCGGCGAGATCAGGTTTTTCCAGTAAACCCCAACGATGACTTTTAGGAACATAATACAGGCAACCATTTTCTGTCGTCGCATCATCTAATGCTATCCAACAGGTAAGATGTTGCAAAGGAACGGTCCTTGTCCAATAAGAATAGTCCTGATGCCATGCAACCACACCTCCATGATAGGCCGGTTTGCAAAATAACTGATCATGCCAAAACCTTATTGCCTTAGTACCCAGTATCTGGCTGGCAGCCATAGTAAATGCAGGGTTCCAGATCGTATCATGAAAACTTTTTGAAATGCGCCATGCACCCAGGGCGTGAAACAAAACAGCATCGGGATCAGATGATTCATTGCTGTGAAATTCATAAAATAATTCGTGTGCCGGATGTGCAGGATCTGCAATCTCCGCCAATTCACTATTTAGCTTTTCCACCTGCCACTCATCCAGCAATTTTAAATCACTGATATACCCATATTCATCAAAAAAATTTAGTTGTTCCTTCGACAATCTATATCGCTCCCACTCCGATTCTGTATCCGGCAATTTAAAAAGGTCCGAAATGAGTTGATGCCGTTTCGACAGATCATTCAATAAATTATTCACATTGAAAAATTTTAATGTTTTTTGTTATTGCCAGATACCAAATCCAAAACGAGAGTAAGTATGTGTCCATACAAACCGTCAGTACGTTTATAATAACTATATCGAAGCCAAATCGTGTCAAAATAAATATTCGCTTTTTGCTTTGCAAGTACAGCTAACCTTGCATCTATGCCGGTTTCATAACTGTTAAATGATGATAAAGCATAATTGGATGTGTAAAACGGTTGTTTGGGATCCAATTCATAATATGGTTTAAAATAAGGGCTTCCCTTTTGTGTATAAACCCTGAATGTGGGTGTCAAAGAAAACCTGGATGAAATCTTTGTAGTAAGGTCGACTTCCATAGTATGGGCCGTAATTCCAAAATTATCATAATAAAAACGGTAATATAAACTTAGAATATAACGGTCAAGAATAAATGAATTCAATTGAATGCCTATTGGGATCAGCCATCTTTTATCAGGAAATTTCTCAACTCTTTCAGTGCTGTCGGTAAAATAGACTCTGTGATAGGGTGTAGATAAAAGTCCCTGCTGGTAGGAAATGCCGGGGAAAAATGCAAGGATCATTTTCTCATTTATCGTTTGGGTAAAACTCAGGCTGAGATTGTAAGAATTGCGTTTGTAAACTGTATCCCATACTTTGTAGCGCAATTCTACGGGATATACAAGACGTAAAGGTCTTTCTCCATTGAAGAGACCCCAGCGCAAATCATCAAAAAATGCCTGGAACTCTGCAGATAACTCACTTGATTTATCCTTGCTGGTATAGTCAATAGATAACGCACCACCAAGTGATAAGTAAGCTGACTCAATGGAAAAATAACCATTGCCGCCAATTATGATGTTGCGGTTCTTTTTCAATTTTGTATTATATCCGGGTATAATATAGCCCCTTTTACTTATACGTGATGCGGATGACATCACAAAATCGATATTGTCCATAGACGCGGAAGTAATCACATCAACACCGACATCCACCCAATAAGAACGCAGAGAATCTATCTGATGATTTATTATAACTTCCGGCTCATAAACAATAAGATTTTCTGTTCCCAACCCGCCCGTTATCGCAGAATGATCACCATTTCCAATGTATTGCGAGTAAACGAATTCTATCGTCGATTTAGATATTCTTTTAATGCCATAAGGATTCAACGCAACCTGGGAAACGCCATATAAAAAGGATGTCGTAAAAAGGCCAAAGCAGATATACTTCTTTTTCATTTTACGACTTAATTGCATCCGCAGCCGCCGCTGCTTTTTCCACGACCTCCACCTGATGCCCCTTCTTTATAAGAATGCATATCCGAGGAGAGTTTATCAATATTTTTTTTACTGATTTGCATAGCATTATCATTCAAATATGCCCGCTGGTAAGGCTTCACTGCCCTGCAGGATCCGAAAGACAATGACACAAAGACAATCAGGTTTCTGATATTAAGTCTCATCAGGCAGTTTTTTTAAAGAAGCCGGCACGTTCAATATTATTTGAAAAATGTATCTGATCCAGGTCATCAATAATTATGCAATGCGTATGTGGCAATTGGTTAATTAATCGCAGCCCATTATGCACTCCCATAACAGTGACAGCCGTTGCAAGTGCATCACTTAGTTCCGCATGCGGACTAATGAGTGAAACGCTTTTTATCCCTGTAACCGGCCGGCCAGTCCCGGGATTTATATTATGAGCATAGCGTATACCATTCAATTCAAAATATTGTTCATAATTACCCGATGTTGCAATAGACATTTCTTTTAATCGCAACCAAAGCAAAATTTCATCCGGAGTATCGGGATTTGCAATTCCTACATTCCAATGGGCACCATTATGTTTGGTTCCCCACGCACAAAGGTCCCCGCTTGCATTTATAACACCTCCCAATACTCCTTTCTGTTGCATCAGCTTCATGGTTTTATGTGCTGCATATCCCTTCCCGATTGCTCCAAAACCAATATGCATTCCCTTTCGTTCGAGATAAACTCTATTACCACTTAATAATTTAATTTTTCTGTATCCCGTTTTATCAAGACACTCCAGAATTTTATTTTGTGAAGGAAATACAAATGCTCCATCCCTGAAATTGTATAGCTTTTTCAAAATTCCTGTTGTGATGTCAAAACATCCATCCGTAAGTTTAGATATTTGAATACAACGTTGCAATAACTGGTACATCTCGTTACTTACTTGTACCGGACGAACTCCCGCATGGTTATTGATCAATGTTGTTTCTGAGTCTTCATTGAATTCCGTTAGCAATTTTTCTATGCGTCTCACTTCTTCAATACAATCATGTAATAGACCCTCACCGGCAACTTCTGTTTCCGCTCTTACAATAAATTGAAAGGCGGATCCCATCAGTTTAATATCAGTCGAATATTCATTCATTTTCCTGATAATGTTATGGCATTATTTATCTCTTCAATAAAGTGTACAGAATCATAGCGAACATAATCCAGTGAAGTAATAATTGTTTTATCTGCATTCAACAATAGCAGATAGGGAAAAATACCATCAGGGTTGAATTCTTCTGCCAGCTTTTCGTTCCATAAAACCTGTTCCTTAGAAAGTTTTATCTTTTGTGGGAAATCTGCTTCTATTAGAACCAGGTTCTGGGCCGCAAAATTTTTGAAAGCTGAATCAGAAATAATTTCCCTGTTAAGTTTTTCACAGGGCAGGCACCAGTCCGAACCAGAAAATATCAAAAGCACCGACTTTTTACTTTGTAAGGCAACTAAAAAAGCCTGGTCAGGATTATTAAACTCCTGACCGAAGCAAATCCGGGGAAATGCTATAAAGAAAAATCCAAATATGACGGACCTGCAAAGTTTCACTGGCGGAAATTATTAGTTTTTCTTAAGATAGTTATTCTTTTTTATTTTTTCGCAATTTGACTCAAAAAGGTTTTATATGCGATTTTAATACACTTTAACGATATACTGAACTACAGAAATAACGCAAATTAAAAAAATGAATAAATTATTCCATTCACGAATAATAGGGATTAATCGTCATTATACGAGTGCGGGATATGGGTTGTTTGAGCATTGATGGATTTGAAGAAGAAATAAGCAAATATCAGAAGTGTTCGGATTATTCATTAATTTCCTTCTTTGAATTCATATGAGAAAAATACAAAGCACCCTGCTCTTTTTTGCCATAATGCTTCATTTAAAAGCCCAGCATCAGGATTCTTTAACTGCGAATGATTATGCACGTGCTGAACGTTTCCTGAGATATAATACACAGCAATACATCGATAATGGGGAGGTAAATCCAGTCTGGATCACGGCCGATAAATTCTGGTACAGGAATCTTAATCCAAAAGGGAGTGAAATTATAGTAGTTGATGCCGTTCAGGGAATCCTTGCTCCTTCAGCAGAGCAACAAAAAACCGGTACTCCTGCATTAAATCGCAGAGAATTCAATAAAAAAGCATTGATTTCACCAGACAGCAGCAAGGAAGCTTTTATTAAAGATTACAATTTATGGGTGAAAGATCTGAAAACCGGCAGGCTTTTACAGCTCACCACAGATGGGATTAAAAATTTTGGATATGCGACTGACAATGCCGGTTGGAAAAAAAGCGACAATCCTATTTTAAAATGGTCGCCCGATTCAAAAAAAATTGCCACTTTCAAACAGGACGAACGCTCGGCTGGTGATATGTATCTGGTAACAACAAATGTGGGCCATCCGAAACTGGAATCATGGAAATATCCTCTTCCGGGTGATACAAACATCATCACTATTCAACGTGTAATTATAAATGTGGATGAACCCAAAGTAATATTTATAAAAGCGGCTCCTGATCCGCACAGAGCAAGCTTAAGTGATGACATTTCAAGCAGCGGGACTTTTGACGATGTTGCATGGAGCCCGGATGCTTCTCAACTGGCTTTCGTTTCCACATCAAGAAATCATCAGCAGGAAAAATTCAGGATAGCTGATGCAAATACGGGGATTGTCCGCGAAGTTTTCGATGAAACAGTTAGTACCCAGTATGAATCCGGACAGGGGACCATTAACTGGCGATATCTTCCTGAATCGAAAGAAATAATATGGTATTCTGAAAGGGATAATTGGGGACATCTGTATTTATATGACGCCCAGACAGGAAAGCTAAAGAATCAGATCACTAAAGGAAACTGGGTTGTCACCCAGTTAATTAAGGTAGATGAAAAGAAACGTATACTGTATTTTCTGGCAAATGGCAGGGAGCCTGGGAATCCCTATTTTACTTATCTCTATAAAATCGGTTTTGATGGGAAAAACATCAGCTTATTGACACCGGATAAAGGTAATCACATAATAAAACTGTCTCCGGGTGAAAACTATTTTATTGATTATTATTCCCAGCCCGATGTACCCGGCATTAGTTTACTCCGGAGTATTGATGGAAAACTTATTCTGACACTTGAAAAAACAGATGTATCCAGGCTAAAAGCCACAGGCTGGAAGCCACCCATTCCGATCACGGTGAAATCACATGATGGTGTAACAGACTTATTCGGATTGATGTACACTCCCGTTTTTTTGGATTCTACAAAAAAATATCCGGTTGTTGATAATATCTACCCGGGACCACAGGGCGGAAGTATTGGCAGCTGGTCATTTATAGCTTCAAGGGGAGATAATCAGTCACTGGCGGAACTTGGTTTTATTGTTGTACAGATAGAAGGAACCAGCAATCCGCTTCGTTCAAAAACTTATCATGATATGAATTATGGGAATATGGCAGAGAATACCTTACCTGACCAGGTAGCAGGTATTCGTGGCCTTTCCCTTCGATTTAATTATATGGACACAAACCGAATAGGCATCTGGGGTCATTCAGGTGGCGGATTTGCTACTGCATGCGCCATGTTTACATATCCTGATTTCTTTAAAGTTGGTATTTCTGAATCCGGCAATCATGACAACAGGAATTATGAGGATGACTGGGGAGAACGATACAATGGTCTGCTCACCAAAGATGCGAACGGTTCTTCAAATTATTCATCACAGGCAAATCAGTTGTATGCAAAAAATTTGAAAGGTAAATTGCTATTGGCACACGGATTCATGGATGATAATGTGCCCCCATATAATACCCTGTTGGTAGTGGAAGCTTTGGAAAAAGCGAATAAGGATTATGATCTGATTATATTTCCGAACAGTGCCCATGGTTATGGTGCTTATTCCCTATACATGACGAGACACCGATGGGACTATTTTGTAAAATATCTACTGGGGAGAATTCCTCCGAAAGAATATAAATTGGAAGCTAAACAGGATCCCCGAAATCCTTGAGCACCGTGGTCATTTCCCATTCCACTTATATTTGCACTTCGTGTATTTTAAGAATAAGCAAGATTTTATACAATGTTTTTTATAAAAAGAATAATTGAATCAATTAAAATCCTGTTCTCTAAAGACACGATTTTAGATATTCCGATTAATAGAATAATTAAAATAACGGGCGAATCCAATATTAAAACCTTTGTACAGATTGGTTCCAATGATGGGATGAAAAATGATCCTCTGTATAGTTATATAAGAAAAAATGCCTGGAAAGGAATCCTGGTTGAACCGGACAAGACAAATTTTAATAAGCTCAGGAATAATTATAGCCAGGTGACTGGCCTCATTTTTGAAAATGTCGGCATAGGCCCGGAAAAAGGGGAAATGTTATTTTACAGAATAAAGGATATCAGAGAAAATGAACCCGGCTGGTATGATCAGGTCGGATCTTTCGATAAAGAAACCTTTATAAAAAATATTGAACACGGGAAGGAACTGGATAAAAGGATATTTGTTGAATCTCTTCCTGTAATTACATTTTACGACCTGCTTCAAAAATATAATTTCCAGGAGATTGATCTGTTGCATATAGATACAGAAGGATTTGATTATAAAATCCTCAGGTCAATCGATTTTTCAAAATATAATATCAGGGTCGTAATTTTTGAAGGAGAATGGATGACCCGTATTGAACTGAAAGAGATCATTCAATATTTAAGGAAATATAATTATCACATTTATCGGTGCGGAATTGATTATGCAGGCGTAAAACAATGAATCTTAAACAACAGAAAAGCCCCGGCGAATAGCTGAGAGCAGGTGCCTCCAATGATCTCCATTTAAAAAGGCTTTCCATAGTTTCCTGCCTGCCTCAGAATATTTTTTCTGCATGATTCTCTTTACCGCTGCTTCTGCAAGTTCACCTGCCATACGCCGGCGAGCGATTTTTACCAGTACTTTATCCGGATGTGTACGAATAAAATGTTCGTATACAGACGCCGTACGGTCGTTGCCATACTCAAAGGCATTAGTTGACCGGCCTGTATGTTCTCTGACCCGAACCAGCAGATCAGGGACCGCCAAAGCCTCTGCTCTGATGGCTAGCCTGATCACCAGATCGTAATCTTCACGGAATAATAGTTCAGCATCTTCATTGAATCCACCCGCAACTTCAAAAAGAGACCGCTCAAGCATCAGGGTTCCGATGTTTACCGAAGCTTCGGTAGTGAGCACTTCTTTAGCGATCCATCCGGAAACAGGACGATATATTCCTGCCTTGGTAGAAATCGTCTGCATCTCCCCGTTCATCAGTTCGAATCCTCCATATCCCCAACGTTTCCCTTCCCGTAATAACGTTTGTAATTGAATTTCCAGTTTTTGCTTAACCCATATATCGTCTGAATCCAGGAATGCCAGCCAGTCACCGGAGCCTGCTTTAACACCGGTATTGCGCAGGGACGCAATATTCCCAATATGCTTCATCTGCAAAAGTTTGATACGGCTGTCATTCATTGAAATGATTGCATCGGCCGTTCCATCATCTGAACCATCATCCACAATAATTAATTCCCAATGAATATATGTTTGTGCAATGACAGATGCAATGGCCTGCTGAACAAACTGAAGCCGGTTATATGTTGGAATTACTATGGTTACAAGCGGCTGAATGGGGGGAAGGTTTAACGGGCTCAAGAAAGCTTTCTTAAAGATATTCAATTCCCAAAGGGTGTTAATAAATTGATACAATATATTTATCTATATACCCATCTTTTAATGAACTTTATGCACCTTATATAATATATCTGACAATTAGTTTAACCAATGAAAAAGTTATTCGTTCTCTATTTGTTGTCCATTCTTACTGCATGTGCCACAGTAAAACTTATTCCACCCGCCCAATCAGATGTGGACAGGGTTTCATCTAAATATCCGGGTTATACCCTGGCCAATTTAAATTCAGGTCAGGCTTTATTTCAGCAAACCTGCAACAGGTGTCACCGGTTAAAAAATCCTGCTTCCAGGAATGAAGATGAGTGGAATAAAATAGTACCCAAAATGATACAAAAATTAAATAAAAAAGAAGGTAGCATAGTGATTGATGATAAGCAGGAACAATCGATTTTGCAATATCTGGTTACCATGAGCAGTGCCCCAAAACATTCCTGACAATAAAAGTTCCCATTCCTCAGTTATTTTTATACCCGTTGCAGGATTATAATAATCCCTCCTGTATTTGATTCCAATTTCAACCCCTGCATTAAGAGACAGATCCTATTTTTCCTGTATCAACAGTATAGCTGCTTTTCCCGTATTGGGCATTGGATCAGATGGAAACTATAAGAACAGAAATAAACTGGATTACCCGGATAAATTTTAACATTTTCTCCAAATTGATCAGTCAAAATTATTAACAAACTGAATAACGAAGGATTTCCGTCTCAAATCCACATAAGCAGCCAATATCATTTGGACAGATTACGCTAAAAACTTACATTGTTAGTGATATAAGGGTACTTTTAGTGCCTTCAAATTTGCTATATGGGACCAGCGTCCTTAATCATACTATTTTTAGCCGCCATCGCATTTTCTGCCGGTGGAATATTCATTTCCAGAATTCTGGTAAGGGGATCGAAAAATCCGCAAAAAGGGCAGGCTTATGAATGTGGTATTCCGGTCACAGGATCTCCCTGGAATCAATTCAATGTTGGTTATTATCTGTTTGCGCTGATCTTTCTGATTTTCGATGTAGAACTTGTTTTCATGTACCCATGGGCAGTAGTAGTCAAAATATTAGGCCTCCCGGCATTAGTCGAAATCCTTGTATTCCTGTTCATTCTGTTTATGGGATTTTTATATGCGCATAAAAAAGGAGCCCTGAAATGGATGTAGATAAAAAAGGGAATACCCAGAACGATTTTCCCGGTAAAATTCATGAAACACCCGGAGGCGGTGTTGTATTAAGTAAGCTGGATGATGTGATCAACTGGGCCCGTTCGAATTCACTCTGGCCACTAACCTTTGCCACCAGTTGTTGCGGCATTGAAATGATGTCAGTGGCTTCAGCAAAATATGATTTCTCCAGGTTTGGATTTGAAGTGGCAAGAGCCACACCCCGCCAGGCAGATGTGATCATCATAGCCGGAACCATCGTTAATAAAATGGCTCCTGTTTTAAAGAGATTGTACGATCAAATGGCCGATCCGAAATATGTTATTGCCATGGGTGCATGCGCCATCAGCGGAGGACCTTTCTTTTATAACACCTATTCGGTAGTTAAAGGTGCTGATCATGTTATTCCGGTTGATGTTTATATTCCGGGCTGTCCGCCAAGACCAGAAGCTTTGTTACACGCCCTTATCACTTTGCAGGGAAAAATTAAAGCCGGTTTAACAAAAGAACAAATCAAAGAAAACTCCAGTTTAAATCCATAAAATATTCTGAAGGATAGATATGTTGAATGAGGATTTAAAATTGAAGCTTACCGAAATACTTCCAACAATCATTTTTGAAGAAGGGGGAGAATGGCTCAATGCCTTTATTCCCCCGGAAGAATTAGTTTCATTTGTCAAACAACTCCGGTTCTCTGAAGGCCTGGACTTTGATTACCTGTTTTGTCTGACCTGTATAGACTGGAAAACACATTTTACCATGGTCTATCATTTTTCATCTACCCTTCACCGGCACAATATTGTGGTAAAAGCCAAAATCGACAGGATCAGTCCGGAAATTGAAACGGTTTCAGATATATGGCGGACTGCCGAAATGTTAGAAAGAGAAGTGTATGACCTGTTTGGGGTTATATTCCTTCATCATCCTGATCTGAGAAGACTCATCATGCCGGATGACTGGGAAGGATGGCCATTGAGAAAAGATTTTGAAGACCCGGTAAATATGATAAAGTTATAAGTGCCTGAAAACAGAAAGTTCAATTTAAAATGATTGAGGAAATCGGCAGAACCACCGAAGGCGATTTGATTATCAATGTTGGCCCCCAGCATCCTGCTACTCATGGCGTACTGCACCTCGTCATTACGCTGAATGGTGAAACCATTAAAAAAGTCGAGCCGCATTTAGGATATATACACCGTTCCATTGAAAAAATGTGTGAAAGCCTATCTTACCGGCAGTTCATTTATGTAACCAGCCGGATGGACTATCTATCATCCCATATTAATAATCACGGTTGTGCATTATGCGTTGAAAAGGGCCTGCAGATTGAAGTGCCCCTGCGCGCGCAGTATATCCGTGTAATCATGGATGAACTCACACGTATTGCATCTCATGAGCTGTGGTGGGGCGCCATGGCAATGGATCTGGGCGCATTCACGCCATTCTTTCATGCCTTCAGGGAAAGAGAAACCATTACAGATATAATGGAAAAAACCTGCGGTGCCAGGCTGACAATGAATTATATAGTTCCTGGTGGCGTAATGGCTGAACTTCATCCCGATTTTCAAAAAGACGTGCAGAATTTCATTCAATTGTATAAATCAAAATTCGAAGAATACAATGAATTGGTAACCGGCAATGTGATCTTTCAAAACAGAATGAAATCAGTTGGAATCATATCAAAGGAAGATGCCATTTCTTACGGATGCAGCGGCCCTGTTGCAAGGGCCAGTGGCGTTATCTGCGATATCAGAAAACTTTACCCCTATGATATTTACAATAAAGTGGAGTTTGAGGAAATAACAGAAACGGAAGGAGATTCTTTTGCCCGCTATGTAGTCAGGTTGAAAGAAATGCAGCAAAGTATCCGTATCATTGAACAATTACTTGGCAATATTCCTGAAGGAGACTTTCAGGCGAAAACAAAAGCAGTATTAAAATTGCCTAAAGGCGAATTTTATCAAAGAGTGGAAACAGCCAGGGGTGAATTGGGTGTATATATCGTTAGCGAAGGTGGCACAACACCTTACAGGATCAAATTCCGTTCGCCTGGATTCTCCAATCTTTCCGCCCTGGAACATATGGTGAAGGGGTTGAAAATCGGGGATCTTGTTGCAGCGATGGGATCACTTGATTTGGTTATTCCGGATATTGACAGATAAATAAGATGGCATGTTTAGTTTAGAAAATATCACCCGCATAATTCATGAATGGCTGAATAGTCATTTCAATCCGACCTTTGCATTGCTCAGTGAATTTATACTGGTGGGACTTGCCTCTATTACTTTATTCGCTGTACTGGGACTGAGCCTAGTATTTATGGAACGAAAAGTAGCGGCAGTAATGCAAATCCGTTTAGGTCCTAACAGAGTCGGCCCAAAAGGAATATTTCAAACTACTGCCGACACATTGAAATTGCTTATGAAAGAAGGATTAGTACCCGACGGTGCTGATAAATTTCTATTTTCCCTGGCCCCCTTCATTGTAATGATCGTTGCTATGCTGATCCTTGCACCGATAGCTTTCGCTAAAAATTTCCAGATATGGGATATCAATATAGGTGTGTTGTACCTGTCAGCCGTTTCTTCGCTTTCTGTTATTGGAATTCTTATGGCTGGATGGGCAAGCAATAATAAATATTCGCTGCTGGGGGCTATGAGGAGCGGTGCGCAGATTGTAAGTTATGAGCTGTCAGCCGGACTTTCTGTCCTTTCTATCGTTGTGATGACGGGAAGTTTGAGTATTAAGGACATAATTCTTTCGCAGGAAAATGGCTGGTGGATTTTCAAAGCCCATATTCCTGCTCTCATCTCATTTGTAATTTTCATTATAGCAGTCACTGCTGAAACAAACCGGGCGCCATTTGATATGGCTGAAGCGGAAAGCGAATTGACCGCAGGTTTCCATACTGAATATTCCGGAATGCGGTTTGCGCTGTTCTTTCTCGCAGAATATATCAATATTTTCATTGTATGTGCAATCGGTGCAACTTTATTCTTTGGCGGTTGGATGCCCCTTCATATAGGGCACTGGCACTCATTCAATCATATCATGGATTTTATTCCTTCTTCCATCTGGTTCCTTGGAAAAACGATTGCTCTGATATTTTTGATCATGTGGTTCAGGTGGACATTCCCCAGGTTAAGGATCGATCAGCTTTTGAATCTGGAATGGAAATACCTGCTGCCAATCAGTATGTTTAATTTATTACTGATGACACTTGTGGCTATAATGAATTGGCATTTTTAAAATTTATTATGTTCCTGAAAGATTATATAAAAGATGTATTCGGAGCTGTCAGGTCAATGCTAAAGGGCATGCGCATGACGGGTTACTATTTTACTCACCGAAAGGAAATTATCACAGAACAGTATCCGGATAACCGCGAAACATTAATATTGGCAGAGCGTTTCCGGGGAGAAGTGGTCCTTATACACGATGACAAAAATGAACATGCCTGTACCGGTTGTTCTGCATGCGAAATTGCATGTCCCAACGGAACCATTAAGATCATCAATAAGTTTGATATTACTCCGGAAGGAAAAAAGAAAAAAGCCATTGATACGTTTGTCTACCACCTGGAATTATGCACGATGTGTAATTTGTGCATTGAAGCCTGCCCTACGGATGCCATCAAAATGGCACAGACTTTCGAACACAGTGTTTTCGACAGAAGTAAACTCACAAAAAAATTAAACAACGAAGGATCCAAACTCAGGGAGGGAATAGAATAATGAGTGCATCTGTTATTATATTTTATATCATCTCCGCCTTTATACTGGTTGCTGCCCTGCTGGCAGTAACTACAAGAAGAATTTTCCGTTCTGCTATTTTTCTATTATTCACTTTAATCGGGACTGCGGCCCTGTTTTTCTGGATGGGCGTTGAATTTATTGCGGCAGTACAAGTCATCATTTATGTAGGAGGCATTGTGGTACTCATTATTTTTTCCATCTTTCTTACTCAGAAATCCGGAGATGAATTGCCAAAACCTCTGAGAAACCGGTCTTTATTTTCCGCTTTGGCCCTGGTATTCTCATTTGCTTTTACCTATCACCTGATTTATGGATATGGTTTTGGCCAAACCGTCCATAAACCATTTGACGTTAAAGTATCAGAAATAGGCTTGCAGATGTTAAGCACAAAGGAACATGGATTTGTATTGCCATTCGAAGTAGTGAGTATTCTGTTGCTCGCCTCGATGGTAGGTTGTATTATAATCGCTATGAAAATAAAACCTGTTGAAGAGAAAGAAGGAAAATAATATTTTAAATCCGAATGAACTAAGCCGAAACTGTTGGAATGTCTGAAATATCAATAACACATATCCTCTTTGTAAGTACTGCCCTTTTTTTCATCGGCATGTATGGATTGTTCACTCGCCGGAATATGATTACAATGCTCATGGCTATTGAATTGATCCTGAATAGTGTGAATATCAATTTTGTCGCATTCAATAAATACCTGTACCCCGGTAAATTAGACGGTGTGTTTTTTACCATTTTTATTATTACAATTGCCGCAGCGGAAGCAGCTTTAGCTATTGCCATTATAATCAATTTATACAGAAGCCACCATTCCATCGATGTGGAAGATGCAAGCGAATTGAAATACTGAACGATGAGTCATTATTCTTATATAGCATTTATTCCCCTCCTGCCACTGATCTGTTTTTTAATACTCGGACTATTCGGAAGAAAATATTTTAAAACATTCTCGGGTACGGTCGGAACATTTTCTACTCTTATATCTACCCTTCTGTCCCTTTACACAGCTTATCAATATTTTTTTATTGAAGGAAAGGTGAATGGTATATTTCGAAATATTACCGCCCTGAAATATACCTGGCTTCAATTCTCACCCAATTTCTCTATCGAAATGGGTATTCTTCTCGATCCCATATCAGTTATTATGATTGTAATAGTAAGTTTTATTTCATTGATGGTACACATTTTCAGCCTCGGTTATATGAAAGGCGAAGAACGGTTTGCCACGTATTATGCATTTCTTTCGCTATTTACTTTTTCCATGCTGGGCCTGGTTTTATCCTCTAATATATTTCAGATTTATATATTCTGGGAACTGGTTGGTGTCTCTTCTTTCTTATTGATTGGATATTATTATGAAAACCCCCCAGCAGTTGCCGCTTCAAAAAAAGCATTTATTGTCACACGTTTTGCCGATCTCGGCTTTTTAATCGGGATTCTGATGCTGGCATTTTACAGTGGTACCCTGGATTTCAATACCCTGATAGAAAGACTGACTTCAACACAATCACCTGAATTCATTCAGATTAGTTCGGCGACATTCCTGGGAGTATCCATGCTGACCTGGGGACTGGTACTTGTATTTATTGGAGGTGCAGGAAAATCAGCCATGTTCCCCTTACATATCTGGTTGCCAGATGCAATGGAGGGTCCTACACCAGTATCTGCATTGATCCACGCCGCTACGATGGTTGTTGCAGGAGTATTTTTAGTAGCCCGGTTATTCCCCGTTTTTTCTATTGATTTTACAGCCATGCAAATCGTAACCTGGGTGGGGTCCTTTTCTGCTTTATTTGCAGCGGTTATTGCATGCACGCAAACGGATATTAAGAGAGTGCTTGCATTTTCTACTATTTCGCAGATCGGTTTTATGATGTTTTCACTGGGTGTTTCAAAATATGGCGGTGAGAATGGATTAGGGTATACAGGATCTATGTTTCATTTATTCACACATGCATTCTTCAAATCATTATTATTCCTGGGGGCAGGTGCAGTGATCCATTTCACCCACAGCAACGATATAAAAGAACTGGGAGGTTTGAGGAAAATGATGCCGGTAACGCATATCTCATTTTTAATAGCCTGTTTAGCCATTGCAGGGATTCCGCCTTTTTCAGGATTCTTCAGCAAGGAAGATATTTTAATAGCGGCTTATCATTCCAGCAAACTGATTTATGGAATCGCGGTATGTACATCCGCATTGACTGCATTTTATATGTTCCGTTTATACTATTCCATTTTCTGGAGCAAAGACTTTCATAATTATGGACCCCTGCATGGTGAAGGAACTTTATCTATGAAAATTCCATTGATAATCCTGGGCATTTGTACAATTTTTGCAGGATTTGTTCCGGTTTCATCCTTCGTAACTTCGGATGGCGCACCACTGGAATCCCATGTGGATTTGGCCTTTTCTGCATTCCCTGTTTTGATGGCTGTCACAGGAATTTTATTAGCAACTTATCTTTACAAAACTCAAAACAACAGACCCCAGGTTATTGCATCTTCCCTTGGCAACATTTACAAAACCGTTTACAGTAAATTTTATGTTGATGAAATATATCTTTTTATAACAAAGAAAATCATATTCAATAGTATTGGCAGGCCGGCTGCATGGATAGATAAAAATATTGTAGATGGCCTCATGAATTTCCTTGCAACCACCACTGAAAATATTTCTGCATTGATCAAAGGGTTACAATCGGGAAAAGTCCAGAACTATGCGCTGTATTTCTTTGGAGGCATTGTCGGACTTGCAGCGTTATTTATATACTTGTTGAAGTAATTCATTGGTTATGTATTGAGTAACAAGCCAACCCATAACCCATAAATCATAACTCATAACCAGATGACCCTTACGCTCCTAATCTTAATTCCTCTCTTAACGGCGTTAGCTGTCTTACTTTGCAAAGGATTGAAACAGGTAAGAACAGTTTCTTTGATTGGGACAACTGCACAGTTTATATTTTCCTTCATTCTACTGTATGTATACTGGAAAGGACGTGCTTCGGGCAACAGCTCGCAGTTTTTATTTGAATTAAACTATACATGGTTTGAGCCATTGAAAATTCATTATCATATCGGGATCGATGGCATTTCACTTTCAATGATCCTTTTAACTTCTTTTGTGGTAATTGCAGGTGTGCTGGTTTCGTGGACACAGGAATTCTTAAACAAAGAATTTTTCTTCCTGCTATTATTTTTAAGTGCCGGCGCCTACGGATATTTTATATCCCTTGACCTGTTTACCCTGTTTTTCTTCCTTGAACTGGCAGTCATACCTAAATTCATGTTAATCGGCATATGGGGCAGCGGTAAAAAAGAATACAGTGCCATGAAACTTGCTTTAATGTTAATGGCGGGATCGGCGTTGGTCTTTGTCGGGCTGCTGGGCTTATATTTCAATACAAGCCTGAATGGAGAACATAGTTTCGACCTGGTGGAAATATCACAAATGCATATAGATGCCGGTATTCAGAATATATTCTTCCCGTTTGCATTTATAGGCTTTGGTGTTTTTTCTGCCTTGTTCCCATTTCATACCTGGGTGCCTGACGGACATTCATCTGCGCCTACAGCAGCCTCTATGTTTTTGGCGGGTATATCCATGAAACTCGGCGGATACGGATGCTTACGTGTCGCAACTTATTTAATGCCCGATGCAGCTCACCATTATTCTCCCATCATTATTTTATTGTCAACCGTGGCCATTATATATGGTGCATTTGTTACCATGATGCAGAAGGATCTTAAATATATCAATGCCTATTCATCCGTCAGTCATTGCGGATTTGTTTTGCTGGGAATTGGCATGTTGACCCAAACATCCATAAACGGTGCAGTATTACAAATGGTATCTCATGGTTTAATGACGGCTCTATTCTTTGCTGCCATCGGAATGATATATAGCAGAACGCATACCAGGCTGACAAAAGAATTAGGGGGATTATTAAAAGTCCTTCCCTTTATATCAACAGTATTCGTAATTGCAGGTTTATGTTCACTTGGCCTGCCTGGTTTTAGCGGATTTGTAGCTGAAGTAACCGTGTTTATGGGCAGTTGGGAAAATCCGGATATATGGTACCGGCTGGCAACCATCCTGGCATGTGCTTCCATTGTTGTTACGGCAGTTTATATTTTGCGTGCAGCAGGAACGGCAGTCATGGGACCAATCACCAACAATCATTATCAACATTTAAAGGACGCAAAATGGAATGAAAGATTGGCCGCAGGAATTCTAGTCACTGGAATTGTTGCGATTGGTGTAGCTCCTTTCTGGTTATATAACCTTATTACTCCGGATACAGAGTACATTATTCAACATCTGGGAAAGGCCCTTACCCTAAAATGAAAAATGAACATGGGAATTGACTTCTTTATATTAATGAAACAGGAATGGGCAGTCATGATTGTTTTATTTATCCTGTTATTCATAAAAGTGGGGAGCAAGGACTGGACGAATGAAAACATTCTGAATCTCGTAAATATATTGCTGCTTTTAAATGTTATTGCAGGATTTTTCGGTTATAAGGAAGGAATCCTGTTTAATGAGATGTTCAAAACAAATCATCTGATTGCTACGGAGAAAAATATTCTCTCCCTTGGTACTTATATTATAGCATTACAATCTTATCCCTGGCTGAAAAACAATAAGAACATCCTCGAATTTTACATACTCCTGCTTTCCACTTTGCTTGGTATGTTCTTCATGATCTCGGCAGGTAATTTATTGATGTTTTATTTAGGTTTGGAATTGTCAAGCATTCCATTGGCCGCACTGGCTAACTTCGATCTTGATAAAAGAAAGGCAAGCGAAGCTGCTTTTAAATTCATCATTTCTTCAGCCTTTTCCTCCGGATTATTATTGTTCGGTATTTCACTGGTATATGGAACAACAGGCACGTTAACTTTATCTGCGCTTCCAGAACATTTATATGGCAGTCCTTTACAAATATTTGCCTTCATTTTATTAATCTCCGGATTTGGATTTAAGATCTCTGCAGTGCCATTCCACCTGTGGACGGCAGACGTATATGAAGGCTCACCGGTTACGGTCACTTCTTATTTTTCAGTTATTTCAAAAGGGTCTGTAATATTCGTATTTATGACTGTATTGTATACCGCATTCAAATCATATGCCGTGACCTGGTATAATATATTATTTATTCTTTCCGTGCTTACAATGGTAATTGGAAACCTGTTCGCCATCCGACAGAATAATATAAAACGATTTCTTGCATTCTCATCTATTGCACAGGTAGGATTTATTTTAATTGGTATATCCGGAGCAACACAGGCAGGGAGCGCATCCGTCATTTACTTTGTTTTGATTTATACTTTCTCTAATCTCGGTGCATTTGGTGTAGTTGGCCTTGTAAGTGCAATAGCGGGCAAAGAAAATATGGAAGATTATAAAGCATTTTATAAAACCAACCCGATGTTATCCTGGGTTCTGGCCATTTCGCTGTTTTCATTAGCCGGCATTCCACCAACTGCCGGGTTCTTTGGGAAATTCTTCCTGCTGATGGCTGGCGCAGGTCAGGGAAATTATTTGCTAATCACCATTGCGGCATTGAATATGGTCGTTTCCCTTTACTACTACCTGAAAATAGTAAAAGCTATATTTATGGATTCGAATGAAAATCCTGTTAAAAAATTAATAATAGCCCCTTCTCCCAAACTTGCCTTATTCATATGTGTGACCGGAATCGTACTAACCGGGCTAATAAGTTATGTATATAATTATATTTTTTCAATGAGCATCGGAATATAAAATTCTATTTATGCCCATCAATCAAAATCATTTGTCTGAAGAACTGAATGGAGTTAAGTGTTCTATCGTTGAAAAAAACGTATCACCTGAACGAGCTTCTTTTCTTCAGCAACTCCTGTTATTTAATAAATACAAGGTTGAAATAGCCCCGTCTCCGCCTCCAAAAACCGTAGTCCCAAATCCGGTATCAGAAGGAGCCGAACTTCCTTCACTGCCTCCGCCTCCCCCAACATTTACTGTCGGAGTAACTGATATGATGTTCAATCCCATCAATGCAATTTTCGGAAGATTGCTCCACACGCCAGACGGACATGTAGTTACTTTAGCTTATTGGAACCAAAAGGATAAATCATCCCACGATGATTTACCTTATTACGAAGGAATATAGGATACAATTATTGTGACATTTTTTCCATAAAGACAATACTTAATTGTACAGACATCGCCAATACCCCTAAAAAGAAAACTAACATGGAAAATCTGTTTTGGACTGAAGTTTTACTTACCCTCAATAATATGTATCCTATCAATAAATTTAAACATGCCCATAATACATTAACAGTTGGGGAAGAAAGGCCTTTCCCCGGAGGATGAGAAAAGGGACTTGGAAAAGAATCACCTGAAACACCATGAATAAAATGAGGAACTGTATTTGCCAAAAAAGCTCCTGAGAAAAAAGCAGCCAAATAATGATACCATTTCATAAAGCTGTATTTTATTTTTTTATTAAGGCCCTAAAATCTTTCCTGCATTATCATGATATAATTTCTTAAGCATATCATCCGATAAGGCAAGGCCATATAAAGGCCAGTGATAATTGAAGAGTGCCTGATCATAAAAATGTTCATCTTCGGTTTCTAGAATCCGAAAAGTACTGCGATACATGTCGGGAGAAGTTCCCATATCAGTTCCATATACAAGACGGTCGCCATATTTTTCCATAAATGCCTTTGTGTACCTGGGTACCGGAGATATCTCGCCATATCGGGCCGCTATATCAGCCCACAGGTTCGGATATGTATCAAACAGTCTCGCCAACACGCTAAGATCTGAACAACAATTAGCAAGATGACAGGCAATAAAAATCGTTTTTGGATTTTCCTTTACCGCATTTTCCAAAGTCGCAATCAACTGGTCATGGTTCAAAATCCCTTTCTTCGATAAATCTACCTTCCATGTTGCTGCATTCATCAATCCATCATTTGTAGAATCAGCCGCCAGATACATCCATGCATCTTCTGCAACATGAATGCTGACAGGCATGTGTAATTCTGCGCATTTTTCAAGCAATGGTTTCATTTGTGGATCGTCAATATGCAAACCATAACCTGGCGTCGGTCTGGAATACAATTCCCCTAATCCTTTATCTCCTAATTCACCAACTCCAACAGCTCCCATTTTGTGACATCTCTCCAGTTCGGCGATAGCGTGTTGCTGCCATCCTGGTTTATCATGACCCGTATAATCAAAACCGCACCATATGGCAAACCTGTCCTTATATCTTTTATATTTATCAACAACAGAATCAAACCTTGCACCTGTAGAGTATGAAAGAATCATTGTTTTTGATATACCTGTTTCATCCATGGTTTTCACCCAGGCATCTACCCCGGCATCTGATTTTGGATAATCGTGAGAATGAAAATCTATTACCGGATATCTTGACTTTTTAATTATTACCTGAGTCGTTTTGTAAATTGAAACGGGATGATAGTCTTTTAGTTTCAAATTGCCTATGTCCTGGGAAAAACCCGTATCAGCAATAGAAAAAATTGACGCCAGAAGGCAGAGTTGTCGATGAAGATATTTCAAAGTCTGGGAATAGAAGATAAAAATAAGTATAGTTCTTTGAACAAGGATTATTAAATGCTGGATTTGTATGGGTTATGAGTTATGGGGTATTGAGGATTTTCTTTATGAGATTAATCTGAAGGAACTATGAGCCAATGAGTTTATCATTAAACTCGATTGCCCCTGCGGGAAAGCCTCCGTGAAATAAAAATAACAATAATAATAAGAAGCCAGGATATCAGCGGTGTTATAAGGAATCTAAAAGCAGTCTTTTCGCCAGGTGAAGTTAATATTCCGCTATAACTGGCCAGAGCACCAAACGTGAGAATTATTACCAGGATAAAGAGTGAAGCACTGGCAGAATTAGACCATCGCTTAGAAGCAATATTAGCCACAAGTAAAGCCATGAAAGGGGAAAATACCCAGATTACAAAAAGTGCAACTAATAAAATAGATCTATTATTTCCGCCTGCGCGCAATGTAAACCCAATCGAACCTACAGCCCCGATTAATATCATTACTAAAGCTATAGTGCGCCGGATGACAGAAGACCTAATTTGTTTCAATAACGTATATATTTAGCTGTATTACCAGAAATCCAATGCAGAACAGTTACCCAAAATTAATAAAAGAAATTTCAGGAAATATTATTACCTAAAATATGTTCGGAAAACTGCAAAATATAATCTGATCCTGTATTTATGCTCAAAAGCCACTTTCACAGAAAAAATTATCAGGAAGCGCATATCCGCGAAGTTGAAAAGTAACTTTTTTCAGTCGGTATTTTCCATTACCACATTGGAAAATATTGCAGTATCAGTTTTGGCAGGAAGATGTGAGCAAAAGCCAATGCCTACATAAAATGGCTTATCAAGATGCAAATGAATTGAATCTCCTACCTGGTGCACAGGTTCGCCATTCATGCTTACTAAAAGTGCAAAGGAATCACCACGTTTCTTAATGCCGATTCGTTTTGCATATCCTGTTACAAGATCCGGAAGACCCTCGCGATTGTTTGCGCGCATTTCCTTCATGAATTTTCCTTTCCCCGGACGCCAGGCAAGGTGTAGCAAACCGCTACCATGAAGGGCAACGACGGCCTCTTTGGAATCATCACTAAGACTCTGGCGAATTATAACGAATGCCTTACGATCATCATAACCAGCCGTGTCGGGGAAGTAGATATCGGTCGCCAGCGAAACATCTCCGGACTTTTTAATCCAGATATAACGAAATTCATCCCGTTGATACCATACATTATACCCGGCAGAAACAATAGTATATTGTTTAGTCGCATCATTGTAACTGGAGGAGCCCGGTACCAGCGCTGCCCCTACATCGCTCTGCCCCTCGAATATACCTAAGCGGGTTTTACTTGTCCTTGTAACACGGTGAAAACCCGCAGGGGGTGGGACTTGTGTATGTGTTGCAGATCCTGGGAGGGCCCAATCGGGTACTTCCACTTTCGCTGGTGCTGATTGCGCAGAGGATTGAAACGATGCGACGCAGAATAGCATGGCTGAGAGTAAAATGGTGAGCGATTTATTAATAAATTTTAGTGAATACATAATATTCATTTTTAGAATTTACCTGAACATGGTAAAAGTTACTAATTAAATGTATTCAAATTCCTGAGAAAGTATTCATTGACAGCCTTGTAGTAGTACTGATGTGGTAGAAATCAATATTTGATTTCAATGATGTATATCTGTAGTAGTGTAATGTGAGTACTTAAAATCATGTTTAAACTGAAACTTTATTATAGCAGAGGCATAAGCACCTTCCATACATTTTCTGCCACAATTTTATGACCCTGAACGTTCGGATGAATCCCGTCCTGTTGATTCAACTCTGGTACTCCGCCGACTCCTTCCAGCAGGAATGGAATCAGATATATTTTATTCCTGACTACCAGTTGCTGAAACATGGCTTTGAATTCGGAAGTATATTTTTTCCCCATATTGGGAGGAATCTGCATACCTGCCATTATGATTTTGGATGAAGAATATTTTTGCTTCACTTTATCTATAATGAATTGTAAATTCTTTGATGTTTCTGAAAGAGGAATTCCTCTTAATCCGTCATTTCCCCCTAACTCCAGAATAAAAATATACAAAGATTGGCGCAAGATCCAGTCAATGCGATTATTACCACCGGCCGAAGTTTCGCCACTTAGCCCGGCATTGATCACCTGATACGGAAGTTTAAGTGAATCCAGTTTTGCCTGAATTAATGCAGGAAAAGCCTGTGAAGGATCAACGCCATATCCTGCCGTAAGGCTATTACCAAAAAAAACAATATTTTTCCTTACTTCATTGTTTTCGTATTTATGTTCCTTTTTAATCTCCTGCTGAACCGGTAATGTTACAGTTTTATCTGTTTTTCCGCTACTGTTACATTCAAATGATAACAACATCATAAGAAAGGAGCCAATTATAACAATAACTTTACGCATAGGTCTGAAACAATGTCTGTCTAAAAGATATTTTAAAAACATTTGCAATCAAAAAATAGTTTATCTGCCGTGAATACTATTCTCAACATTCGGAATTTAAGTAAAACCTATTCCAGTGCCGGCCATACGCTAACGGTTCTGCACAACATTAATTTATCTGTGGAAGGCGGATCGACATTAGCAGTAGTCGGACCTTCAGGCAGTGGAAAAACAACCTTGTTAGGTTTAAGTGCAGGGCTCGATCGTTCAACCACAGGTACCATCGACCTGAATAATATAACACTTGACAAACTCAGCGAAGATGAGCGGGCAAAAGTCCGGAATCTTTATGTAGGTTTTATTTTTCAAAACTTTCAACTCTTACCTACATTAACTGCACTTGAAAATGTTATGGTGCCGCTTGAATTACGGGCGGAGAAAAATGTTAAAGACCGTTCCAGGGAGTTATTGGATAAAGTTGGACTGAACGACAGGCTTCATCACTATCCGGCCCAATTATCAGGAGGGGAACAGCAAAGGGTTTCACTGGCACGCGCCTTCTCCAATAACCCCAAAATTTTGTTTGCCGACGAACCTACGGGAAATCTGGATTCCGAAACAAGTGAAAAAGTGATAAAATTATTATTTGATCTTAATGCGGAAGCAGGTACCACGCTGATCATCGTAACACACAACACAGAGCTCGCAGCCGGAACACGGCGCATCATACGCCTTAAAGGTGGAAGTATTATTTCAGATGAAAGAAAGTCGTAAACATTCAAACATAGGCTGGCTTTTCAATATGGCCTGGCGTGACAGTCGCCGGAACCGTTCACGTCTTCTGCTTTTTTTATCTTCCATTATATTGGGTATAGCAGCACTGGTAGCAACGTTTTCATTTGGTTATAATCTTCAGCATGATATTAATGACCAGGCCAGAACACTTGTTGGAGCTGATCTCATCATTGACTATAACCGTCCGCCTGAACCGCAAATGCAGCACATGCTGGATTCCCTTGGCAACCAGCGCTCACAGGAACGCACGTTTGCCTCTATGATATACTTTATTAAAAACCAGGGAACGCGCCTGGTGCAGGTGCGGGCATTGGAAGGAAGTTATCCATATTATGGCAGTCTGGAAACCACTCCAGCTGATGCGGGACTCAGATTTGGTTCCGGAAGACAAGCTCTCGTAGACAAAACCCTGATGTTGCAATATGGAGCCAGTGTAGGTGATTCAATAAAAATCGGAGATCTTAGTTTTGTTATTAGTGGCATGTTGAAGAAATCACCAGGCCGGAATGAAATATCCACCACTGCTGCTCCGCCAGTTTATATTCCACTACGCTATCTTACTCAAACCGGTTTAATGCAAAAAGGAAGCAGGATCGGCTACCGGTATTATTACAAATATGATTCAGCAACAGATATACAAAAACTGGTTTCAGCTATAGAACCCCGGCTTGAACAGGCAGGCATGGATTATGAAACAGTTGAAAGCAGGAAAAAAAATACCAGCAGGGCATTCGATGATTTTACTCAGTTCCTCACACTGATCAGTTTTGTCTCCCTGTTGCTGGGTTGCATCGGGGTTGCCAGTGCGATTCATATTTATATCCGTGAGAAAATGAGTTCTATTGCTATTCTGCGTTGCCTTGGTGTCAAATCCTCACAGACATTTTCCATTTACCTGATCCAGGTTGCGGGCATTGGCCTGATCGGATCCTTACTGGGTGCAGTTCTTGGTACGGTAATACAGCAGGTATTGCCGGCCATTCTGAAGGATTTTTTACCATTTCAGCCTACGACAACCATTTCGTTTCTGGCAATTGCCCAGGGCATTATTCTTGGGCTGATCATTACATTATTATTTGCCTTACTGCCCCTTATTTCCGTACGAAATATTTCCCCATTGAACAGCCTTCGATTATCGGTTGAGCCAGCCCGCGGTATGCGTGATCCCTTAAAATGGTTCCTATATGGTTTGATCCTTTTTTTCATCACCGCATTTTCCAGATGGCAGATGCACAGCTGGTACAAAGCAGCAGTTTTTTCGGGTAGTATTCTTATTGCTTTTTTGTTTTTAGTTCTTGTGGCGCGCTTACTGATGTGGCTAGCTCGTCGTTTTCTGCCCACATCCTGGAATTATCTGTGGAGGCAGGGTTTTGCCAATTTATACCGTCCCAATAACCAGACTATTGTACTGATTATTACGATCGGCTTGGGAGCAGCCTTTATCGGTACTCTTTATTCAGTACAAAGCATGCTGATAAAACGCGTATCTGTTTCCTCAAATGTCGAACAACCCAATATGCTTCTTTTTGATATTCAGCCTGGCAATAAAGAGGCAATTGTATCGATGACAAAACAATACGGATTACCGGTTCTGCAACAGATACCTATCGTGACAATGCGTATAGAAAATATCAATGGCATCAACGCAGCTGAAGCATTGAAAGATAGTACCGATTCCATCCCAAGGCGCGCATTTGAATCTGAACAGCGGGTTACTTACCGCGATTCACTTTTAGGAACAGAAAAAATAACTGCCGGCAAATTTGAACCTGCAGTTAAGGGCATGGGTGATACAGCAGATATTTCAATCGAAGACAGGTATGCCTCCCGTCTTCATGTGAAGATCGGAGACCGGATTACATTTAATGTGCAAGGCCTTCTGGTTCCCACAGTCATTGGAAGTTTCAGACAGATTGACTATCGAAGGGTACAACCCAATTTCCGGATTATTTTTCCCAGTGGTATCCTGGAAACTGCGCCACAATTTTTTGTAATGCTCACTCATGTACCTTCAAGCGAAGTGTCCGCCCATTTTCAACAAGCTGTCGTTCGCAGGTTCCCGAATATTTCCATTATTGACCTTGAATTAATCCTGAATGTACTGAATGATTTACTGGATAAAATTGGATTTGTCATTCGATTTATGGCCGCGTTCAGTATATGCACAGGACTTGTAGTCCTGATTGCATCTGTCCTGATCAGCAAATATCAACGCATACAGGAAAGTGTTCTGCTTCGCACGCTGGGAGCGAGCCGTAAACAGATACTGATCATTACAAGTTTGGAATTCTTTTTTCTGGGCGCACTGGGCGCGGGCACCGGAATTATCCTGTCATTGGTCGGCAGCTGGACTATGGCCAAATACAGTTTTGAAAGTTCTTTCACACCGGAATGGCCGGCCTTAATCGCACTATTCCTGGGAATCTCTGTAATAACTATTCTTATAGGTATTTTTAACAGCCGTGAAATTCTTAATAAACCGCCCTTGGAAATCCTCAGGAAAGAAGTGTGAATTTTTCAAATCAGTCCAAATAATTCGCGCAATAACATCAGAGCAAAAAGAGATAAATTTTTACCAGATCATTGGAATTAATCTGAAACGGGTTTTTTGACAATAAGTATTGTATCCTGACAGATTTTTAGAAAGAAACTTTTCTTCATCAAGAAGTCTGTATATAATAACTATAATCATTAAAATCACAAAAATTAAAGCCCAAAACGAACCCAGGGCCAGTGGAGTAAAAAGCAACATTAGAAGCGCTCCTGAATACATAGGGTGTCGGACGATTGCATATGGTCCTGTTGAAATAACTTTTTGGTCCTCTGAAATTTCAATTATGGCTGAAGTAAAACTATTCTCCTTAAAAGTTAGAAATACGATAAAAAATCCAAGCGCCACAAAAATATTTCCTGCAAGTACAAGATAAAGAGGAACATCTGACCAATTAAATCGATGATCAAAACCAGGAACGAGCAGTATAGCGATAAAGAAAAAACGTGCAAAACTTTGTATTATCTTTTGACTGCTTTCTTTCTCAGCTTCCGGCCCGGCATTTAGCCTTCGCTTCAATAATTCCACATCTTTATTCATCAAAAATAAAGTGATAAGCAATGATGATGTACCGAATATGAACAGGTAAACCCAGGCCTGCCAGAAGTTCAGTGTTCCGGCGGGTATAAAAAGTAAAAGTCCCATAATGATGATAAGACAAAAAAGTCCGAAAAAAGCTTTTCTTTTAATAGTTTGGTGAACTTTATGCATACACTATCATCAGGGAGTTTTTACTCCGAATACATAACCTACAGTGGCAGTAATGCCCATGGCAATCGTCCCCCAAAAACATATTCTTATAACACTCTTCACAATACCTGACCCACCGGCTTCAGCTGCGAGTACACCCGACAATGCAAGAAATACAATTGAAAACGAATATTGGAAGATTACCATTTGTTTGATTGGCGCAAATATTGAAACTAAAAGAGGAAGCAGGCCACCGGATATAAATGAAGCACCAGAAGCCAAAGCAGCCTGTAATGGTCTTGGTTTAGAGGATTCATTAATACCCAATTCATCTCTGGCGTGTGCTCCTAGTACGTCTTTTTTTGAAAGTTGAATAGCTACCTGCAAGGCCAGGTCACTATCCAGGCCTCTTTTTTGATATAGACCAGCCAGTTCTTTTAACTCTCTTTCAGGAGTCGTGTCAAGTTCAATTTGTTCTCTCTTTAAGTCTGCAATCTCTATATCGGACTGTGAACTGACAGAAACATATTCTCCTGCTGCCATAGACAATGCACCTGCAACCAATCCTGCCAGAGCTGCCAATACGATCGGACTTCTCGAATCACTTGCAGCTGCCACCCCGATAACTAAGCTCGTAGTTGAAAGAATTCCATCGTTTGCGCCCAGTACTGCTGCTCTAAGCCATCCACTTTTATTTGTATAGTGCTTTTCTAAGACCATTTTTAAAGATAGCTTATTATTTTACCGGTCACAAAAAGGAAATATACTCCTGAAAAGAGAATTGCCCCTTAAGGGGCAACTGATCTAGAAGAAAAGCAATTTATTATAGTACGTGACCATTTCCTGAATAGTTTCCATTTCCCCTTCTGTACTCCCGGATGCCTTTGGAAAAGGAAGGACTATCTTTAATAGATGGATACATACCGATGGCAGAATGCGGAAGCCAAATATTTTGCAGATTACTTCATTCCATTTATACTGAAAGCCGATTCTCATATGGAACCAGCTCCCCAAATTCAATATATCTCCTGAGAATTCTCAGATACATGGCCCAGCAATAATTGGAAATTCTGAAATGCTCGTTATTCTTTGGCCAGCCTGTATGATAAAAATTGACTTCGGTAAGAGCATTTTTCGGATTTAATGAAAAACCAACTTTGGTTTCCAGCCAGTCGGCATCGGCAGTGGTCATTTGCAGTTCAAAAGAGTTGTTTAATTGATATTTTGTAACTACAGCTTTCCAGATAAAGCCGGGTCCAAAATCCAATGTATAAGTCGCACCAGGTTCTTTCTTCCCTTCAGAATGTTCAGTCCACCAATGATCAAGTCCTCCTGGTTCACTGATACATTCAAAAACTTTTCCGGGAGAAGCGTTTATTGTGAAAGAGTGAAATATGTCAGGCATAAAATCAGTATTTATTGATTAAGCCTTCAAAATTATAGCTTTAATATGGGGAATTGAGTGCAAAAAAATGTACAGTGATTATTTTATCAATAAAAATCTTATTGTAATAACGGATGTTTATTGTCTTCTTTTAATAATGCAAAAACAAAAGATGCTAACAAGGCGCCCGAAATGGGACCCATAATATATACCCATATGGATTGAAAATGTAAAATATAACTGGCGAGGCAACCACCTCCCAGCTGTACAAATATATAAGGGATGATATTTGTCCATTTAAAACGTCTGACTACTGATAAGGATATTGTTACTGCCGGATTGATATGAGCACCTGAAATATGACCGAATGATAAGATCATCACCATAACAATTAATCCGAAAGTAATCGCGATTCCCAGGTGGGTTATTACTCCGTTAAATTCCTGATTTATGATAATAGCTCCCGTACCACAAAAAACCAGACCAAATGTTCCCAAAAATTCTCCTAACATTCTTTTAAGCATATCCTTAATTTGAACAACATCCAGGTTCGCAACAAGGATCTTTTGATTTTTCAGCGTAAACAGTAATGCTATAGATTCCTGTTCCGGAATTTCTAAACTCCCTGATTTCTGTTTCTGACAGATAGGAACTTAAAATATCATCCGGAATAATAATGGGCTTTTCTTTCTGGATCAATATATTTCGGAATCCATTGAAATCAATTAATTCCAGATAAGCTTGTTTCTGAATAGCGCCTGATACACAACCTGCATACATTTCAGCAGCTTCGCGAATCTTAGCAGGTAATACGCCAACCAAAACAATATCTGAAATACTAAAATGTCCACCTGGTTTTAAAACTCTTTTTATTTCTTTGAATACACCATCTTTATTCGGAACCAGGTTCAATACGCAATTACTAACAATCACATCGGCCGTATTTGAAGTAACAGGCATTTTTTCTATGTCTCCATTTCTAAACTCAACATTGTGAAATCCTAATTTTTCCGTGTTTACCCTGGCTTTTTCAATCATGGCATCTGTAAAATCGATTCCGATCACTTTTCCCGTTTCGCCTGTTTCAGAGCGTGCAATGAAGGCGTCATTACCTGCACCCGAACCGAGATCTATTACCACATCACCTTTCTTAATCCTGGCAAATTGAGTAGGTAGCCCGCAACCAAGTCCCAGATCTGCGTCGGGATTATAACCTTCGAGTTTTGTATAATCATCCGTCATGATATTATACACTTCAGATGTACAACAACCAGAGCCACAGCAGGAAGTCTGATTATCTTCCTTGTCCTGCTTAGCGATTTCGCTATATTTCTGCCTGACCATTTCCTTTATTTGCTCCTGTGTTTCCATGGTACATATTTTATGATGTTTTGAATAATCAATGAAGGATCACATCCAATAACTAACATTGGCAGATTCTTTTTTAAATTTCAAGATTGCTTTTTCGATCTCATCCCTGATAATACGTGTCTTATTCATTATTTCTTCCGGAGATCCTTTATAGGAAGAAGGATCCTCAAATGACCAGGCTAGCCTTTTTACTTTCCCGGGAAAAACAGGACATCTTTCAGCACTGGCAGCATCACAAACCGTAACTACGGCATCGAATGATCTGCCCTGCCTGATAAGATCAGATACCCCCTTTGTCGAATTATTACTCAAATCAATTCCAATTTCCTGCATTACTTTAATAACGACGGGATTTAAATTCCCAGGCTCTATACCTGCACTTTCAGATTCGAACACACCGTTACCATATTTATTTAAAAAAGCTTCAGCCATCTGGCTTCGGGCCGAATTATGAATACAAACAAACAGGACTTTGCGTCTGAGCTTCGACATAAAATTATATAATTCGTTTAATGTAATATTGCGATAGATTTAAGTAAAAAAATAGCTAACAACATTTATCTGAAGAATTATAATTCACAAAAAAATTCTCAAAGGATGATTTAAATTGCTTCCACACTTTCGGATCAATGCAATAGCAGACACTAGTACCTTCTATAGTACCCTGAATCAGGCCTGTATTTTTTAGTTCTTTTAAATGTTGGGATATTGTAGGCTGAGCCAATCCAAGTTCGTCAACCAAATCTCCACAGATACAGGAATTGATTTTAATCAGGTGCTGGATAATAGCAATTCTAGCCGGATGAGCCAACGCCTTCATCATGATCGCCAGCTTATTCTGTTTATCCGTAAAAATTTCCGTTTTAGTAAGTCCCATATAACTATATAACGCAATATTACGATGAATGTATAAACAACACAAATTTAATTTACCTAGTCTCATCACGAGGTATACGGTTTTATTACGAATTCGCTAAAGCGGCTTTATTTTTAATTCCGATTATTGAACTAAAAGACAATAACCTATTTTTGCTCACTACATGAATAATACAAATACCGGCAGTCAGCGGGCACTGTTACAAAGAATTGCCCGCAGCTCTATGCAGGATAAGGGATTTCTGACTGATTTCCCATCTTCAGTAATGTCCACCTTGAACAGCCTGCAGGAGATTACACCAAAGATCGCAGGACCGGTGCGCGACCTGCGAAACCTGGCCTGGTGCTCGATAGACAATGACGATTCAGAAGACCTGGACCAGCTCTCAGTCGCCATTCCCATGCCTTCGGGTGAAGTAAAAATCCTGGTAGCTGTTGCAGATGTCGATTCTGTGGTAAATAAAAATTCGGTATTCGAAGATCATGCAAATCATAATACTACTTCAGTATATACCAGTGCGCTGATATTCCCGATGTTACCTGAAAAGCTTTCAACAGATCTGACTTCTCTTAAACTCAATGCAGATCGTTCCTCCATAGTAGTTGAATACGTTGTTACTGGAGACGGTTCGATAAAAAATCCCGACATCTACCCTGCAGTTGTCCGAAATAAAGCGAAACTGGCATATAATAGTACCAGTGCCTGGATTGAAGGAAATGGAAATATACCGAACGCCATTGCAGCTGTCAGTGGACTGGATCAGAATCTCAGGCTACAAAACGAGGCGGCAAAAAAACTGAAAGCCTTAAGATACCTCAATGGTGCACTCAACCTCGAAACAATAGAAGCCCGCCCGGTATTCAAAGGAGATGATGTGAGCAGCCTTGAAGAAGAAAAAATGAATGAAGCAAAGGATATCATCCAGGAATTCATGATCTGCGCTAACAGTGTCACTGCCCGCTTCCTTACGTCCGGTAATTTTCCCTCTATCAGAAGAGTTGTCCGCGTTCCGAAACGCTGGGACAGGATCGTGGAACTGGCTTCCGAATGGAAATTCAAACTTCCTGCACAGCCGGATTCCAGTGCACTGGATCAGTTCCTACTCTCAGTAAAATCCTCCGATCCTGACCAGTTCCCTGATATTTCTCTAAGTGTTATTAAGCTGCTGGGATCAGGAGAATATGTTGTTGAATATCCGGGTGAAAAAAGTGTTGGGCATTTCGGACTGGCTATTAAAGATTATACACATTCCACCGCTCCGAACAGACGTTATCCTGATCTGATAACACAAAGATTATTGAAAGCCGCTCTTTATAAAAACGCTGTGCCTTATACAAATATAGAATTGGAGGAACTGGCGGGTCATTGTACAGATATGGAAGATGGTGCCAGGAAAGTTGAAAGGCAGGTGGGAAAATCTACGGCTGCTCTTTTATTGGGTGGAAGTATTGGCCGCCAATTCGATGGGATCGTAACGGGTGTATCAGATAAAGGCACCTGGGCACGGATTTTCAATCCACCGGTAGAAGGAAAAGTAGTGACTGGTTTTGAAGGTCTGGATGTGGGAAACCGAGTTCGTGTCCAATTAATTCATACAGATATCAACCGCGGGTTTATTGACTTCAAGAAAATTAATTAAGAAAAATTTACTCTGCCTCAAATTCCATTTAATAGTTATTGATCCGGAAATGAATTGTTACATTTTTGAATTTGTTTTATCAAGTGCAGCTTTTAATCCGATAGCCAGTTTTTCGGGATCACTGACAGCCCAGAAGTGAAGCATGAATAAACGTGGGTCTTCATAAAGCATATGGTTATGGATGGCAGTTACCGTAATTCCATTTTCCGTTAGTGCTTTGACGACCGGATTAACTTCATTGGCCAATAATACAAAGTCTCCGGTTATTCCCGCATCAATACCATCCATCTGAAAATTTATACCTGTAGCCATACCAATGGAAGGAGGCATTTCCATGCCGCTTTCCAATAATTTTTCTTTACGGGGAAAACTAAATTGCAAAAGTTGACCATTATGTTTTCCACTTTTTCCTAAAACAGCTTCCACCCTTGACCAGTCGGGAGTTGTATTTTGCTGCTGCGTAACTGGTGCACTGAGTGGTGTGCCTGTTATAGCTAAAACAGACTTTATAGAAGCAGCGAGTTGCAATGGATCACCGCTACCAGAAAAATGAATATATTTTATAGCCGGCTTTTCATTCGTCAGGTGGTTGTGTATTGCCGTAATGAATAATTTTGAAGCAACCAGTTTATTTACAACTTCGGCTTCTTCGGTATCCAATAATACCAAATCACCCATCATCATTGATTCATTCCCCATAAATAATATCCCGATCCAGGATGTTAGCGACAGCCCTGGAGCAACCTGAAATTCATTCACTTTAACTTTCAAATCTGATCTCGGATAAGTAATTCTATAAACCATTCCTTGAATAGATCCATTTTTTCCAAAAACGTTGTTCAGTCCTGTTGAATCTATCTGGGCAAAACATAAGATAGCGTATAAGACGAATATTACTGATAAAAATGATGATTTGATTTTCATATTATAATTTTTATTATGAATCCCAGCATGGCAGCTATAAGTATTATGACAGGCTCTTTTATTTTTTTATAAAAAATAAGAACGAGCAAACTGAAAACCGCGATAAAAAAAGTTGGTATGTCCCGGATAGTCCTTGATGTTATTACAATAACCGAGCCCATAAGTGCACCTGTAACAGCAGCAGTAATTCCTTCAACAAATGCAATGATAGAACTGTTCTTTGCGATTTTTTTAAAATAAGGAGCAAGAATAACAGTAATTAAATAACAGGGAAGAAAAGTTGCAAGACTTGCAACCACTGCGCCGGGAAATCCTCCAACCAGATAACCTATAAATCCAACTGTTATGACTACCGGACCTGGAGTTATCATGGCGACAGCTACCGCATCGATAAATTGTAATTCTGTCAACCAGTGATTCTGTGAAACAACAGCACCATGCAGAAAAGGTATAATGGCAAGACCGCTTCCAAAAACAAATGCACCCGCCTTAAGAAAAAACAAACCTATTTTCCACAACGTTTCAGGTTCATAATCCCAAAATCCAATTCCCGTAAAAATAAATAATGACATCGGTGATTTTGAAAGCATTATGTTATTGGGGGGTGATTTGTAAAACATGTAAATTAAACCGGCAGCAATGAAGAAAAGTAATTCTTCACTTTGAGTGACAACCGTTATTATTATTCCCCATAAATATAAAATCCATAACATCCAGCTACTCTTTATGGATTTGCGGTTGAGTTTGCTGACGGATTTAAGCGTCAATTTATAACCACTTATAGTAATAATTCCGATCACAGCAGCACCAACACCATAGAAAATCGCCTGCATCCATGGCAATCCACCTAATTTATTATAAGCAAACCCAAGCCCTACTACCATTAGAAACGAAGGGACTATAAAAGCTAGTCCTGTAAGAGTAGCACCTAAAATTCCGTAATGAATAAATCCTATATATATTCCCAATTGGGCAGCAAGTGGCCCCGGCGCCATTTGGGCTAAAGCAAGCCCTTCCTTATAGTCTTCCTCAGAAAGCCATTTTTTATCTTCTACTAAATCCCGGTGCATGTAGCCAACCAAAGCGACAGGTCCCCCAAATCCGCTGTAGCCTAATGCAAAAAAATACCTTGTTAATTGGCGGAGGGAATAGATGGGTTTAATGCTAAGAGTTTCATCCATTTGGGCAAACCTAACTCTTGCAGGATTCCTCAAATAGAATAAAAATGACTATTTGTATAAGAATTACTTTTTATGAGATGTTTTCCTGTAAACTGAAGGATTCCTGCCTGTATATTTTTTAAATATCCTGGTGAAATGACTTTGATCTGAAAATCCCGTGAGGTAGGATATTTCTGTTAAGGAATAATTCTGATTTTCTATCAGTTCTATTGCTTTCTCGATACGTTGTTTCCGAATATATTCACCAAACGACTGATTTCCGAAGTATTTGGAAAACTCCCTTGAAAGATATGACGGATTAACTTCCAATCCCTTTGAAATTTCTTTAAGGCTCAGATTTGTATCGATATGGTCCTGAATAATATCTTTTAGTTCCTTTGCCCAGCTTGGAATTTTCTTTTTAGAACCAGGTTTATTTTTCAAATAGTTATTAAAAACATCCAGAAGCAAATTTTCAAAAGGCTGCTGCGTATGTTTTTCCTTTTGAAGAAATGAAGCCCAGGAATATAAGGCATCATAAATGATCATTCCCTGCTTTAACAAATCCTGATCATCTTTGATATTATAACTTAATCCGGCAGAGATTGCCCATAGTCCATTGGATTGTGCAGCGAGCTCATGGTGATCAGTATCAGCCCCACGTACTATGGCAGCCATCGCAAGGACTGCTCTATCCTTTATTCTATATTTTTTTATGAAGTAATCGAAAGTACATTCATCCTTATAATGAGTGAATTCGACATCCGGTATGTCAAAAGGAATGGCGCCCAGCTTTTTGGAATCTTTCAGTACCTGATCAAATGGAACATAAATAATCTCAGCATCTTCATCAATGAATCGCTTAATAAGCCAGGGGCATGCGAGCCGGTCGATTTTAGGTCGTTCGCGGGTGATCCATTTCATAAAATGAAGGTAGGAAAATTCAATTTTTAAGCCAGCGGTCAAACCATGTAAAAGCTTCCGCCTGCATTGCAGCATCGAATTTATGCGGACCTGGATAATAAGAACACTTATAACGGTCATCTGCACGCGCTTTATGATAAAGCTCAGCCAGTATCCTGTCAGCCGCTTTCATTTCAGCAAGTGTATATAAATTATCGTCATTAT
>Ga0210384_10000949_pt1 | contig 41589 bp, 38 predicted proteins | sample IncBWH2MmetaG_FD_160574 | JGI IMG/M metagenome (GOLD analysis project Ga0210384, IMG submission 160574) | Forest soil microbial communities from Barre Woods Harvard Forest LTER site, Petersham, Massachusetts, United States - Inc-BW-H-2-M | ecosystem: Environmental > Terrestrial > Soil >... | reverse complement strand
CAGTTGCGCCGGTTTTTTCTCCTGATGGACAAAAGATCGCGTTTCGGCTGGAAGACGATTCAGAGCTCGGGAAGGGCTCGGGCCATCCGCCCGGTCTGTATGTCAGTGATTTAGGCTCGGGTGAACTGACTTCACTGACTAGAGAAAGGGAGAGCGGCAACCCGACATGGTCTCCGGATGGCGAGAGCCTGGCTTTTGTCCGGACGAAACAGGAAGACCGGGCCATTTATAAGGTCTCAGCGGGAGGGGGTGATGTGCGACGGATCGCGACCTTGAATAGCCGTGCGTCGCAAACGGATTTGGACTGGTCTCCCGACGGAAAATACATTGCCTTCACCGGTGTTTCGCCGAATGGAAGCGCGCCCATGTTTGCCTTTTCCATCGCAACCAATGACGTGCACCCCTTAACCGATCCGGTGGGCAAGGACCAGGATTGGGGACCTGCCTATTCTCCCGATGGAAAGAGGATTGCCTTCGTCAGAAGACGAAGCGCTGACCTCGCTGAAAATGTCTTTGTTGCTTCGCTGCAAGGAGGAGTGGCGCAACAACTCACGTTCGGAGGCGGCGCGATTGAGAGCCCACCGACATGGACCAGCGACGGAAAATGGGTGGTCTACACCACAACGCAGAGCGGCGAAGCTCGATTGTGGAAAGTGCCCTCGATGGGGGGACCGGCAGAGACCTTGCCGGGAATTGGCGCGCCGAGTTTGCATCCCTCCATTCCGCGCGAGGTGGGAACGCTCCTTGCCTATCAAAGTGTTCTAGGAGATTCCAGTATTTGGCGACTCAACGTTTCCCAAGTTCCGGCAAGCGATGCCGGGCTGGTGGTAATTTCCGCAGCTGGCAGCAATGAAGGCCCGCGCCTATCCCCGAACGGACGCAAGCTGGCATTCATGTCCAATCGCGGCGGCAGCATGGAGATATGGATTAGCGATCCGGACGGATCCTATCCCTTGAAACTGACGAATCTGGATGGTTGCGGTTCGCCACAATGGTCGCCGGATAGCCGAAGCATTGCCTTTGATTCGGTGCATGGTGGCAGACCGGGCGTGTACGTAGTCAATCTGGACGGCGGCGAGCCCCGCGTGGTGGCAGAAGGTGGCTCGCAAAACATGGTGCCCAGTTGGTCCCACGACGGCAGATGGATTTATTTCGCCTCGGACCGCGCCGGACAGGACAACATCTGGAAAGTGCGCTCCACGGGGGGCGAACCGGTGCGTGTGACGCAGCATGAGGGCTTTGCTCCATTGGAATCGCCGGATGGCAAAACGCTCTATTTTTCGAGCTCGCGCTATCCGAATCCGGAAATAGGGCAGGTGCCCGTAGACGGCGGTAAGGAAACAGTGGTTTCCCCGCTGCTTCGCCCGGCATTCTGGGCCGGTTGGACTGTTACCGAAGCAGGATTTTATTTCCTGGCCAGTCAGAGTGAGGGAAGCACGGCGCTGGAATTTCTTGATCCAAAGGCTGGCGCGACACGCCTAGTGTCACAACTGAACGGCAATGCCTTCTGGCTTTCGTCTTCCAACGATGGACAGACCCTGTGGTACAACCAGAAACAGGAAGGACAGAATGTGATTCTGGTAAAGCGCGATTTTCACTGACGATACAACAGCGCGGTGAGGCTCAGAGAGAAGAAACGACGTGCGCGATGGAGTCTTCAAACGTGACCCGGCCATCCAGGTACGGCTGCCAATAAATAGTGAGCAGGTGAAGGTAGTCCTCCCAGCCACGCTGCGTGATTTTCTCGCGTAGGTCCGAAGGAATCGGTGTATTCATGAGTGTTTTCGGCGTAATCACGTCGTCGATGCTGCGCTCGGTCCCGCTGAGCACTGGACTGAGTACCTCTCCGGTGGTGTAGAAGACCAGCGCGTGCCACAGGTCGCGCGGGATGGGTTTATCGCGCTGGCGACATTCGCGTTCAATGGCATTTTCTACCGGGCGGGCAATGTCGTGGGAGGCCTCGTGAAACAAAACTTCGAGCGCCTCGGGTCCCTGGTTATTCGGATCCGTACTGGAAATTGTTACGCGCAGCGGATCGAGCGTGGTGTACGCGCCGTAAGCGTTGGCGTAAGCACAAACGTCCACGCGAATCATTTCCTTCGGCCACTTCGCCTGATAAATATCGGCAAGGCGCTCGGAGAGCCCCACACCTTGCTCGCGAACCAAGGGAGCCACGCGAGCAACCCAGCGGCGATTGGCGCGATCATGGTCTGCCCACCAATGTGCACGGTATACCGGCGCGGCGGCTTCCAGAATCGTGCCAATGTTTCCGGGAAGTCCCGCGTTGCAGAATCTTTCCTTCTTTCCGGTTAGTTCGGCGCAGTCCTCGAAATCACCGAGCTGGTTTTTCAGCAGAATCAAGTCGATGTTGACGAGCAGATCCTTGTGCACATAATTCGCGATGTAGTAGGCGATGGCGCCGTCCCAGGCCAGTTGCTCCGCCTGCGTGAGCGCGGTCACAGAGTTCGCATCCTTCTTCAGGACAGCACCAGTGGATTTGGAAGCCGTTGCGACGTTGGTCTTGGCAGCTTCTCGAGCGCGAGCCTCGTGGTAAAGAAAGTGGTGCAGATTCACCCAAAAGCTGCTGTGAAATTCGAACACCGGGAGACGTCCGTAGACAGAATCCACGGCCTGGGCCGCAGCGCACGGGGCGAACTCCGACGCAAATAGCGGCACAAACAATGCCACGCAGATAAGGGAAGCTCGGGGCCAGAACAGGTTCATAGAGAGAGCGAAGATAGTATCGCAACTTTCCCGGCGCACAATCGACAGATTAGTTCAGGATTAGAATTCCCGCGTGAGCTCTTCCAGCCACTGATCCAGCCGTGTTTGTTGTTCCCGGGCACTTCTGTGAATCTAACGCCCATGAAGCGACCGGGTGACATCCGGCATCCCTCTCTGCTCATGAAACCGAAGACGACACACCTGGCGCTAGAGAAGAAGGCGAGAAAACGACTCGCCCTAACGGGAATGCCCCAAGTTTATTTTGAGGCTTGGTCCAACACTCGGGGATTCTTCCTAAGGGTCAGCGTCGCGAGTGGTCGGAAGAGGACGATTCGGGTACATCCACGCGCGGGTCGACACCGCTTCCAATCGCTCCTTGATGGTCCGCGGCATGAATTGCCCCATTGGAATCACGAAAAAAGGAACGCAGTCCGCTACGGCCATACTCACCTGGTATCGCCGCAAGCTCATATTTTGCGGGTGCGCCGGATGCCGTGGCGCCAACGATTACGTATCGGAAAATATAGCCGTCTTTGCGCCCGTCGACCAGATCGCTTTCGATAAGTCCCGCGTGCTCGGCCTTCGGGGTTTTGTCCGTCGAGGGGCCTAGAGCCTTCATGGCGTCCGGCAGGCGCGTGTAGGTTTTTCGGTACGACTCCACGGCGTTTGCGAGTTTCTGGAGTGAGGCAATTGCGGATTGCTCGTTGGCCTTTATCTCCGCGCGATCCCATTCCTCTTCGAGAGAAGGCAGATCGAGCAGCAGCAACCCGAGCGAAAGTAGTTTCCACTGGCCACCTTCGCGCACCAGCCCCATGGTGACCCTGTGGTCAGGGGAGTCGTTGCTGCCAGCCTCTCTAACCGACAACGGCAGGTATGCGATGTTCTCTCGGAGTTCGGGCTTGCCAATTTCCATTTCGGTGGTGACTTCGGGCGTTTTGCAGTGAACCAGAAGCACACCGGACGCACCTTGTTCCGCGTCCGGCTCGCCTGGTTTGTCGAGTAGCACGAAGCGCTTCAAGAGCGTGGAACGCGCCGCAGGAGTCATTCGCCCGAACGCTTCCGCATTTCGTAAGGTGAGCGCGTGGGTGAACTCAGGGACGTTCTGCGAACAAGCGGCCATCAGGGTGTCCCGCAAGACGAGCGCTGGATCCGTTGCAGCGGCGCTCGGCAAGAGTCTCGATACGGGGCCGGGTTGCGCGAACGTGAATGGGCCCAAGCTTCCGCAGAACAAACCGATCAGAACCGTTCGACGCGGGTCCACCAGGCGAAATCGCAACAGTTTCTCCTTACTCAATTTTTTGCGGACGACAAAATAGCCGCGAGGTTCTGCGTGAACGCGGAGCGCGGCATGACTTCGGAACTGCCTGCGGCCCGCGCTTGCGCCGCCAAATCTACTTGCACGTGCGACAGAAAAGACACCACACGCAGTTCTTTGTGAGTTGCGCGTAGTCGAGCGATGGTTGCCACCGGCTGGCTGCGCGCGTTCAGGTCAATGATGACCAGATTTGTCGGAGGATCAAGAAGCTCGATGAGCGCGTCGGGGTTTGTGGCTACCTTGAATTCCATGCCCAGCTGCTTGGCCGTCTCCAGAATCTTCATCTGAAAAAAAATATCGTCCAAAAATCCTACTACGCGTCCCATTCCGGCATCCCCTAGCGTCTAACCCTGAGGAGGCCCGCGAAGCACTTCCCGGGTAGCCCTCCACGGATTACAATCAGCCTGCCCTCCGGAGGTCCGTGATGCAAGCTCTTTCGCCGGCTCCTATCTCAGCGCCGATTTCGCTCCTGGAGAAGACCCCCGGCTTGCTGGAACTTTTACTCCGCGATGTCCCTAAGGAAACCACGGAATGGAAACCCGCGCCGGACCGATGGTCCATCGCGCAGGTGCTGGCCCACCTGGTGGTGATTGAGCGGCTCTATAACGGGCGCACCCGGCGAATGATCATGGAAAACGATCCAGTGCTGCCGAAGTCCGCCAAGCCACCCGAAGGCGAGAAACAAAAGTCGCCGGGCGAGTACCTGGAAGAGTTTGTGGCACTGCGGCGGGCCTTCGTAGTGTTCCTGCACAGCATTCCATCTGCTGCTGCGGCGCGCACCGCTCAGCACACGGAGCTTGGAGCGATCACGCTATCCCAATTGCTGAATGAACTGGCCAACCATGATTTGGGGCACTTGCGGCAACTTGCGGAGCTTTATCGCGCGCATCTCTTTTATCCAAATGTGGGACCATTCCAGAAATATTCGCATCCCAAGCCCTGAACAACCAAAAGTGGCTGCAAGGCGTCAGCGCTAGTGGGCGGCGTTAGGGCTGTGGGCGCCTACGGTTTCATCCGGAACATCGCCGTCGCGCCCCTTCAGGCGATCGTACACACTCAATTGGCTGACCGATCCCAACGCTTCATTGTAAAAGGTGGGTACGCCGAGCGCGGTTCGCAATTCCTCGTTGAACTTTCGCAGATTCTCGAGGTGCGTGGCCAACGCCGGCACCTTTACGCCTTCATCGGTCAACAGAAACTTCTGGTAGCCGGCATCCCACAACCGCGTGAATTGCCCTTTCAGCATCACGGCGGGCAGAATCGTCATGCGGAAACGGCCGTCGGCCTCCTGACGAAACTCCGCTCCACTTCCATATTTTTCCACGCGCACCACGCCGCGCGTACTGCCAACCGCGAAGCCCAGCGCAGCTAAACCGTCGATGGCCTTCTTCTCAAATCGCTCGTCCACATTCCACATAGGAAGGACAGGATAGGGGAATTTGCGAGGGGTGTAAAGCGAGTGGTCCGTAAGATACGCACAGGCTTCCAACCGTATCGAAAATCGAACTGGCAGTGACTCTGAAAGTTTGTTCAGTTCAATTCATTTTCCGTAACCCAGAAATCTTACAAATTCCGCGGCATTTTTCAGAATCTTCGTGATATAACAACGGCAAACGATACCGGTGCAGGGAAGCCACAGTTCCCCAAATTGTGGCAGGTCGACGCAGTAGAAATTCCAAGCAGGCCACAAAATTCGCGCTAGGGAGTTCGCTCATGCTCAAGCTCTTCAGGATTTTTTCTCTTCTACTTTTGTCTTTCGTCGTAGCAAATACTCCAGCCATGGCGCAGCAAACGCTTGGCGCAATCAACGGTACGGTTACCGATGCGTCCGGGGGGGTGGTGCCAGACGCCAAAGTGACGGTACGAAATAACGCAACCAATCTTGAGGTTACCCAGGCTAGCCATGGCAATGGCTCGTTTGAGTTTGTCGATCTTCCTATCGGTACTTACACTGTCACGTTTGCGAAGGATGGTTTCAAGACCGAAGTGCACTCGCAAATTCTGGTTCGCGGGAACCTCACCAGTACCGTAAATGGCGCGCTGCAGCCCGGAGATGTGAGCTCTACCGTCACTGTTAGTGCCACGCCCCTGATGAATCAAACAGACACGTCGAACGGTTACACGTTAGGTTCGGAATTGGTGGAAAGCATTCCCCTGGGCACGGGCAGCTTCACGCAGCTGGCGGTACTTGCCCCGGGAGTTAGCGCTGACCTGTTATCTGGAAACGGAGCTGGTGCCGGTCTTGGCAACCAGGCCATCTGGGCCAACGGCCAGCGCGACACCAGCAACAGCATCAGCTTTAATTCCGTCAACGCCAACAATCTGTTCAACGGCAAGACCACAAGCTACGACAACACGGCACGATTCATCTTGAATACCGGCGAATCCTTTGCGACGCCCGGCCAGACGCAGACCAGCACCTCGGTCTACAACGCCATTGGCGAAGGCATTCCCACGCCTCCAGTCGAGACTATCCAAGAGGTTCATGTGACGACGTCGATGTACGATGCTTCGCAAGGTGCCAACAGCGGCGCGCATATCGAGCTGACTACTGCCTCCGGCACAAACCAACTTCATGGCCAGGCATACGAGTATTATTCGACGAATGCTTGGAATGCCACTCCGTATTTCTTGAAGGCGACCGGCCTGCCCATTGGGCAGTCGACTCCGGAACTCGCCCGCAACGTTTTCGGCGGCACGATAGGCGGTCCGATCATTAAGGACAAGCTCTTCTTCTTTGGTTCTTACCAGGGTTTACGGGTCAGCGACGGGTTGAATGGTGCGGTAAGCGGCACCGTCGTGCCTCAAGGCCTAACCGACACGCGTGATGCCGCCACGCTTGCTGCGCTGGCGAACACGGACTTCGGTAGCAACATTACTGCTGCCGATGTTACACCCCAAGCATTGGCCATCATGAATGCCAAGACGCCCGGGGGCCAATACCTGATTCCTTCGCAAAACCTGACTGCCGATCAAACCACAACCCTCGGTTACAACGCCTTGTTGCAGGGCCCAACCAGCAAATTCAGCGCGGACCAGGTCAACGGAAATGTGGACTATGTGTTCGGCGCGAAGGATAGGCTTGCGGCAAAATATTATTACCAGCGCAACCCCAGCACGGTGTCGTTCGCAATTGCTTCGACCCTGGGGTTCCCGCAGACGCTTAACGCCGGAAGCCAGGTATTTTCCCTCGACAACACCACCATTTTGACTCCAAGCCTGTCTTGGGAGCAGCGCTTTGGATTCATTCGCGAGGTGGTGAACGCGAAACTAAGCCAGGGCCTGTCGCCTGACGCTGTCGGAATCAGTCTACCGGGCGTCGCAGCGGGCAATTTCCCAGGCATAACGATCACGAATGCGGATGACTTCACTTTCAATAAGCTTTCCATCGGAGCTTCGAGCAATTTCGCGAATGCGGGTGTTGTTCAGAACCAATTTGAAGCAGCGACGAACCTAAACTGGGTGAAAGGCCGCCATACTCTCTCTTTTGGGTTCAGCTGGGACTACGGGCAGCTAAACATTCTGAACCGCGAGAATGAGGTTGCTAATATCACCTTCAAGAATTTTGTAACCTTTTTGCAGGGTGAATTTGGTGGAAGAAATGGCGGCGGTACGCTGATTAATGGCGCGACCAACCGCTACTATCGTTCCAATCAGGCGGGAGCGTTTGCTCAGGACAATTTCCGGCTAAAGAAGAATCTCACCGTGAATCTTGGGCTGCGTTGGGATTGGGATGGACCTCTATGGGAAAAGTATGGGAGGCTCACCAATTTCTATCCCCAGGACTATTCCTATGATCTCGGCACCGACACCATCAACAATATAGGTTTGGTGGTGGCCGGGAACAACTCGACCTTCGGCACCAAAGGCGTCAGCAATTCCACGCTGACAGGACGCCAGTGGGGTTTTGCGCCGCGTATCGGTTTGGTTTGGGCTCCGACGATGGTCAAGAACATCACAGTTCGAGCGGGTTTTGGGCTTTACTACGATCGTGGCGAGTTTTTCTCGGAGCTTTCGCCCAGTGCTGGCCTCGGCATAAGCGGCCCATTTGGCGTGACCACGGAACTTCCATTCGCGGCGCCGGTAAATACGAGTTGCGTCGGAGTAAATTGCTTCGCCGCGCCGTTTGGGACTGGTCCACTGCCCCCGCCGCCTTCGGACCTCAGTCAATTGAAAGCGCTCATCTACAACCAGTCGCAACTCAGCGGATGTCCGGCACCGGTGACGCCCAGCTGTACTCCAACGGGCGATCCGTTGCTGGCTTATCTTTTCGGAGGATATGATCCCAGGAACAAACTCCCGTACTCGGAGAATTGGAGCCTGGATCTGCAATGGCAACCATACAACACCCTGCTGTTCTCGTTGGCCTATCTTGGCAATCACGGAGTGCACCAGGTTATTCCGGTCCCGTTCAATCAACCCACCATTGCAACCCCACAGAATCCCGTGAATGGGCAAATCTATTCCTATGGATATCAGGCCACGGACGCGGCCTTCAATCCGCTACTCACCGAACAGGTGCAAACCACGATCGGCGAATTTAGCGCTTCCGACGGCAACACCGCGCTGCGCGTTCCGTACATCGGCTACAACCCCAACTCCGATTTCTGGAAGGCAGAAGGCATATCTCACTACAATGCGCTTCAGCTGCAGGTAACCAAACGATTGAGTCACGGATTTCAGATCAACGGATCCTATACCTGGTCTCATGCCCTGGATGAGCAAAGCGGTTTGGGTCTTTTCTTCAACGGTAACAATCCGCTGGTCCCGAAATCCAGTTATGCCTCTTCGGACTTCGACCGCACTCACGTCATCGTCATTAATTACCTGTACCAGTTTCCGCACGCAGACTGGGCTAAGGGAGTTTTGAATCACATCGTAAACAATTGGTCCGTTAGCGGAGTCACTACGCTTGAAAGCGGCCAGCCCTTCACCGTTTACGATTTCTCGGGCTCGGTCGGGGGAATCTATTACAGTGCGGATGATTTCATCACCAACCCCGTGCTGCCGCTAAATCCGGGAGTTTCTCCCAGCCAAGCACAGACACAAGGAACCACTGGCGTAAACGCGGGTCGACCGTACTTTAGCTCGAAGGTATTTTCCATACCTCTTCTTAGTCCGGGTCAAAACGGCGTTCCGCCTTGCGGACCGACCACTGGCGGCACAAGCGTTTGCGATACCTTTGAAACAGGCTTTGGACCAACGGGACGCAATGTTTTTCGCGCCCCGTTCCAGTCTCGCTTTGACTTTTCCGTGCAAAAGATTTTCAACATCAGCGAGCGATTCAAACTCAAGTATGAAGTGGATGTGTTTAACTTGTTCAACCATCCAAGCTTCGACGCTCCCAACAACAACGTGACCTTGAACCCGTGTTTCAACCCAAATCCGTGCTACACGAATCCGCCTCCGTCCAGTCAGAACATAGGATTTATTACGGATACGATTGGAGGCCCACGCTTCCTTCAGATGGTGTTGCATCTGAGCTTCTAACACTCCAGTGCGCCAAGTCGGAGGATTCTCCAAGAGGGCTGCTCCGGTGGCCCTCTTTTATTTGTGAGCAGGTGATTGTCGCTGCTGCGGGCCGCTGCCGCGTCGGCGAAAACGTGAAGGGTTGGGGTCACTTCCCTCAATCGCGCAGCCCGCGTAAGATGGATGTAGGAAAACCATACATGTTGACCACAAAAACGCGGCCTCTCACAGGAATGACACCTGCAGGCAGTCTCAGCAACGAAGAAATTTTGCGCTATAGCCGCCACCTGATCATGCCGGAGGTTGGCATGGAGGGGCAGTTGAAGCTGAAGGCCGCGAAGGTGCTGCTAATTGGCACCGGGGGGCTGGGTGCGCCTCTGGGGCTGTATTTGACCGCGGCCGGGGTTGGCAAGATTGGCTTGGTCGATTTTGATGTGGTGGACTTCACCAATCTTCAGCGCCAGGTGACTTTTGGCACGAGCGATGTTGGCAAACCAAAGACCGAGGCGGCGCGCGCGAGGCTGACGAATCTCAATCCCGACGTCGAAATCACAACCTACGAAACACGGTTGACCAGCGAAAACGCGCTGGAGCTGTTCAAGGACTACGACGTCATTGTGGACGGTACCGACAATTTTCCAACGCGCTATCTGGTGAATGACGCGTGCATCCTGCTGGGAAAGCCGAACGTATACGGTTCGATTTTCCGTTTCGAAGGGCAAGTGACCGTTTTCGGGATGCCCGATGGACCTTGCTATCGCTGCTTGTATCCGGAACCACCTCCACCCGGCCTAGTACCCTCTTGTGCGGAGGGCGGCGTGCTCGGTGTGTTGCCCGGTATTGTGGGCTCGTTGCAGGCAATGGAGACCATCAAGCTGTTACTGGGCGCTGGTGAATCGCTCGAAGGGCGGCTGCTGCTGTTCGACGCCATGGCGCTGAAATTCCGCGAGCTCAAGCTGCGCAAAAATGCCAACTGTCCGATGTGCGGCACGGATCGCAAAATTCATCAGCTGATCGATTACAACGAATTCTGCGGGGTCCGCGGTGAAGAGGAGCCGGAAAGCAATCTGGTGGTTCCGGAGATTTCGCCGAGAGAGCTGAAGCAGCGTCTGGATCAGGGCGACGATTTATTTATTCTGGATGTGCGCGAGCCGCACGAATACCAGATTTGCAATCTGAAGGGCCATCTGATTCCGCTGGGGGAACTGCCGCGGCGTGTGCACGAATTGGATTCCTCGCACGAGATCGTCGCGCACTGCCGCAGCGGGAAGCGTTCCGCGGAAGCCGTGGACTTCTTGCGCAAAGCTGGATTTCGCAAGATTCATAATCTGCATGGCGGAATCCTTGCGTGGTCGACGGAAGTGGATCCCAGCGTTCCGCGATATTGATTCTGACTTTTCCGCGCCGCACACTCCTGTGCACCAAGCTGAGGGCGACTATCGTTAAGCAAATCAGTTCATCCGCTAAATCGTTTTGAAATCTGGAGGAATCTTGGCTGCAACAAAAATAACTGTTCTCAACAATGGGCCGCTGCGCGTGGAAGGAGAATTCGAAATTGTGGATCAGACCGGCAAGCCGTTTGGTCTTGGAGGGCGAACGGGGCTCAGTCTCTGCCGTTGCGGGCATTCTGCGAATGCACCGTTTTGCGACGGATCTCACAAGCGCCAAGGATTCGTGAGCGATCTGGCGGCGCGGGACCTGCCTCCGCCCGTAAAGCCCTTATAATTGGCATCTTCTAACCGTGAGACATTCTCACAATGAGAATGTCTCACGGGGTATTCAACAGCTTGCCCAAACCCCTGCTAACTCTCTGGATACACTAAGCATACTGTTCCAGAACAGTATTGTTTTCGGGCCATTTCCGTCTCGGAATCTGTCTCAGGCGCACACGCAGGTCTTTCAGGCTCGAATAACACTATCATTTTCAGTGGTTTAGGCCCTGGCTCTGCTAGTCAGAAAAGGGCACGTACGTGCTATTCCCGTCAATGTCCGGTTTTCTCCGGCATTTGGGGGTTGTGTTGGGCGTATGGGCCAAAATCGCGGGGTTTCTCAGCAAGGACCGCAGAAACCTCTCTGCCTTCGCATACGGCGGCTTGGGCGCGATGTTTCTGGGCCTGGTGCTGTATCTTCGCGGCTCGCACTATTCCGGCTCCGCTACAACCTATTTGTATCTGGAAGTCGGCGGTTCGCTGCTGTGTTTCTGCTATGCCGCGAACGCTTTGGTGAGATTCCGCGGAACGCATGACCGCACGGCGCTGATCCTCGCGTTTGCTTTTGTCCTTTCCGGAATGATCGAGACGGTCGGCTACTTTGGCTTGAACGCCATGCTGAAGGCGGGTCCGATCGCGCTGTCTCATGTGCCTGTCGGATGGATGGTAGGCCGTACGCTGTTGGCTGTGCTGCTGCTTGCCGCCCTCGGCGTGGAACGCTTCATTCCAACGGCACGCCAGCCGAGCCGGGAAACCGCGGGTGCGCTTTTCGTAGTTGCATTGGCGGCTTATGTAACCAGTGCCGCGTTTCTTGCCGCGCCAGCCACGCCTGTGGCTAAGGCCGGAATGTTCTTCTCGCGCCCTTGGGAACTGCTCCCCGGCGGAATGTTTATTCTGGCAGCGATCTTTTTTTACCAGCGCTATCAACAGCAGAAAAGGAACGGCAGCGAAACCTCTCTTTACGACTACTCACTCTTCCTGGTAGCGCTGTTGAACGCGGGATGCCATGTGGCCGCCTTGTTTTCCCGCAGGCTTTTTGACGCGCCCTTCTTTCTTGCGGAATTCAGCAAAATCGCCAGCTACGCCGTCATCCTCAGCGCCGCGCTGTTTGAGCAGGCTCGCTTGTTCGACCAGATTCGCACCATGGCCGTCAGCGATCCGCTGACGAGTCTAGCGAATTACCGCCGCCTGATAGCGGTGATCGAATCGGAACTCGACCGTTCGCGCCGCACGCAGCGCCCGTTCAGCATCGTGTTGCTGGACATGGACGGATTGAAAGCCATCAACGACCGCTACGGCCACCTGGTGGGAAGCCGCGCCCTCGTTCGCCTAGGCAAGATTTTGAAAACGCACTGCCGCGCGATTGATACGCCTGCACGCTACGGTGGCGACGAATTTGCGCTGGTGTTACCGGAAGCGCCCAAAGACATCGCCTCGCGGGTGTCCGCCCGCATTCGTGAACGCCTTTCCGCGGAAGGCGAACAACCCATGCTGTCTGTCAGCGCGGGTATTGCTTCGTATCCCGAGGATGGCGATACACCGGAAAAACTTTTGGGTGCTGCGGATCGCGTGCTGTATCGCATGAAACACCGCGGCAGTGCCATGACATCGATTTCGCGTATCGCGGCATGCCTGTAGGTCCGGGATGAAGAAAGATGCAGCCATCCCAATGTTCCGGCGCCGCGAAAGTCGCATCCCGATGGAGATTCCTGTGGTGCTCGAAGGCAACCGGCAGTTACCGGGTTCAGAGGCGACGTTCACGGAGAACGTCAGCGCAAACGGGGCGCGAGTGGTTAGCATGCGGCCCTGGGACAAAGGGGCGCGAGTGAAGTTTGCCTCGCGCACAGGCGAATTTCGTTCCGATGCTCGAGTGGCTTATTGCCAGCCGATTCGTGGCGAAGGCTACGCGATCGGGGTTGAGTTCCTCGAGGTTCAGGGACGATGGGTTGTTCAATCTGCGAATTAGCTCGACGAATTCCGGCGAGCGGTTAGGGGGGAATGCCTGGAACATCTTTTAAGGAAGACAAAGTACTAGCGCAACGAAAGCGTCGGGCGGATCGAGAAGGAGCCGCACGGCGCTTTCGTCTTTTTGGCTACGCTTTTGCCTTTTTCCCCGCCAAGTTACAGCCTATCGAAGTTCACGAAAGTGGATTCCTGGTATGGGCGGTATACTTTAGAGCGTTCCCACGGCTTGAAATTTACGCTGACGGGCGGGAGGCTTGACCGTTGAACATTCTTGTAACCGGCGCTGCTGGCTACATCGGAAGCATCTGTTCGGAGGTTCTGCTTTCGCGCAATCATCAGGTAGTCGCTCTCGATAATCTTCAGGAAGGGCATCGCGCCGCGGTTCCGCCGGGAGCCGTCTTTGTCCAGGTTGATCTTGCCGACCGTTCACAACTTGACCAGGTATTTTCAAAGCACAAAATAGATGCGGTGATGCATTTTGCCGGCGAAGCGCTGGTAGCCAAATCGGTGCGGGAACCAAGTACCTTCTATGCCGCGAACGTTGGATGTGGAGTGAACTTGCTGGATGCCATGGTTCGCCATGGTGTGAGCAAGTTGATTTTTTCTTCGACTGCGGCGACCTACGGAGAACCCCAAGTTGTCCCGATTCCCGAAGATCATCGCAAAGTGCCCATTAACCCGTACGGCAAATCCAAACTGACCTTCGAACAGATTCTCGCCGATTATCGGAGCTTCAGCGGCTTGAAGTACGTCACCCTGCGCTATTTCAACGCCGCCGGAGCCAGCGTGGAACGTGGAGAAGCGCATCGCCAGGAGTCGCACTTGATTCCTCGCGTGCTGGATACCGGACTCGGCGTTTATCCGGTGTTGGAGATTTTTGGACATGACTATCCCACTCCGGACGGGAGCTGCGTACGGGACTTTGTTCACGTGCTGGATATTTCGGACTCGCACCTTCGAGCGCTGGAAGAAATCGACCGCGTGGCGGGAGAGCCATTTAACGTGGGCAACAGCAGGGGATTTAGTAACCTGGAAGTACTTCACGCTGCCGAGCGAATTACCGGGCTGAAAATTCCCCACAAGCTGTCACCGCGGCGTCCTGGTGATCCCGCGGTGCTGGTGGCCAGCAATGAGAAATTGCAACGACTACTGGGTTGGAAAGCGAAACACTCTTCGCTGGAAGAAATTGTGCAGACCGCATGGGATTGGCGCCGCAAATTTCCCCACGGTTATGCCTCGTGATCACAACACTTGTTCGTAGACTGCAAGCGTGTTCTGCACCATAAGATCGGCAGAAAAGCGTTCCGTAACTTCTTCGCGCCCCGCTGTCCCCAATCTGGTCCGCAAGTTTGAGTCGCTGGTGAGCTGAATCATGGCAGCTGCGAATGCCGCCGGGTCCGGTTCGGCAACCAGCGCCGTTCGTCCATCTTCGACAACTTCGCCTAGAGCGCCTCTGGTCGTGGAAATCACCGGTAACCCGTAAGCCATCGCGGCCTGCAACGCCGTTCCCAGGCCTTCAAACTCCGACGGAAACACGAATGCATCCAGAGCCCCATAAAATTCCTGCATGTCCCTGACAAACCCCGGAAATAGTACGGCGTCATCTACCCTCAAGCGCGTCGCCAATTCTTGAACAGCCGCGCGGTCCCGGCCCTCTCCGGCAAGCAACAGCCGTGTCTTCGGAAATTTTTCTCTCACTGCAGGCAAGGCTTCGACCACGTGCCGCTGGCCCTTTTCCGGCACGAATGCGCTGGCACAGCCGAAAAGAAATTCTTCCTCGCCCACTCCCCATTTTTCTCTGGCAAGTTTCCGTTCCTGGGCAGTAGCCAAATTCGGAATCTCCACTCCTTCGTTGACGATCGAGACACGCTCCGCGGCAATGCCACTCTCATACAGCGTCTGCGCAACATGCCTGCTGTTGGCGATGAATCGATCCAAAATGTTGTAGCGGGCCTGCGAAACCAAATTCTTCCGTAAAGGAAATCCGATCCGGCGGGAACACAGTACCGGGACATTCTTGTGAGCACGAGCCAGCCACACTGCTGTTAGCGCATGGCCTTCGTTGGCGTGCACAAGTTCGATCCGGGTATCGCTGAGGAGCCCGCCAATTTTCACAGCGGCGGGAATCCGCAAGCCACCACGGGACACCGAATGAACGTAGATTCCCGCCGCCCGCGCTCGTTGGCCAAGCGCGGAACCTTCCGCAGCGACCAATTCCGCCGCATGGCCGCGCTCGTAGAGGCCCTGCAGAAGCAGCAGCGCCTGGCTCTGGCCACCACGCCATTCAGTTTCCAGGTCGACGAAAAGAGGAATCAAGCCGCGCCGCCTTTTACGGCGCCACTTTGTTTGGACTGGGGTTTGGACTGTCGTTCGGCCGCGACAAGCCTACCTAGCTTCACAAATTTCATGCGCACACCGCGCGCCGCCATCTGCGCAATCAGCGCTCCCCGGTAACCATCCAGAAATCCTCCCCCCAACACAAAGTGATGTATCCAGCTCCACGGCGTAGCGAACCACATCGCCGCGCGCCAGTTGCGTCTGCCTTTAGCAAACATCTCTTGAGCAATGGCGGTCGTATAGCGTTCCAGCTTCGCTTCGTGTTCCGCGAAATCCCGAATGGTGTAGTGCAGTAAATCTCCTTGTAAACGGCCAACGGCTCCTTGGAAGCGAAGCGCGGAATGGATCGCTCCGGAAAAATTCGCTATGTTTCGCCTGTAGATGCGCCGCTGCCAATCGGGATACCAGCGAGAATGACGAATCCAGGCGCCCAGATAGCAGGTCAGTCGCGCCATTTCATAAACGTCGTATTTCGCTTCTTCGCGTTTCCACTGTGCAACGGAAGCCCTGAGCGTATCGCTAAGTTCTTCGTCCGCATCCAGCAGAAAAATCCAATCATGCGAAGCCAGTGATGCCGCATAATTTTTCTGGTCCGCATGGGTGGTGAACGCGCGGTGAAATACTTTGGCGCCGAACTGTTCCGCAATCTCGGCGGTACGGTCGGTGCTGCCGCCGTCGAGCACGACAATGTCCTCGGCCACGCCGCTCACCGATTTCAGCAGCCTTGGCAGATTGTGCTCTTCATTTTGCGCGACGATGCAGATGCTCAGACGATTCATCACGATGAACAGTCCACAAAAGCGTGTGCCAGTATCTTACAGGACTGCGGCCTTTCCCGAGGCGCGGGGAAACGGTGAAGCGGAAAGTAAAATTCCGCCTAGGTAGGCTGAAAATTCAGGCGAATGGTATTTGTTCCGACGCGAAACTCCGCGCCTTCCTGCAGCACCGCTGCGCGGATCCGCTCATCTCCTAGAAAAGTGCCATTGGTGGATTCCAGGTCCTTTAGGCTAATGGTGAACTCGCGCACCTCAAGCACGCAGTGATGGCGGGAAAGTTCCGGATCGTCGAGCGCAAAGTCCGCGCCCTTCCGGCCGATAACAGTGCGCGGTTGAGTCAGCGGATACGTCGTGCCGCTAAGCGGCCCGGCGACAACCGACAGCACGATGGAAACGCCTGCGGGAAGATGAAGGCTTTCATCCACTGGCGGAAGCTTGAGATTGGCGGTGGAAGCGTCGGCGCGAGCAAACGATGGCATCGGCGAAATGACCACGGTCTCATCCGCGCGCCGCTTGATCTCCACGATCGTCGTTTGGCCGCAACGGGTACAACGAAACTGTACCTTGGGATGTTTGGTGACGACTTCATCCTTCAGGATATGCTGCCGGCCACAATGAATACACGCTGCCTGCATCATTCCAAAATACCACGGTGCCCTGCGAACATGAATCCGTGCGCAGTCCCAAATGAGTACGCCGGCGCGTCGGCAGTGTCTCAGTTTGCGAGGGACACGATTTCTTCTAAGCTCCAGAAGTGATCGGTCAGTCCGGCGGCCATAGCTGGCGTAGCCCTCAGCGTCTTGTGAATCCGGCCAAAGTTATAGTACATGAAGTGAATCGCTACCATCGCCGCGTGATTCTCAACCTTTTTGCTGAACGCATTGGTTAGGCGAGTAAAACGGCGCATTCCCATACGCATCGTAAGATTCTGCCGTTCGGCATAGCTTGTGCTGACGTGCTTTGGTTCGGGGTCGCCGCTCACCACTTTGAGGTCGCATCCGATGCAAACGGCGGGAGAATAGCGCGTATCCGGCTCGTCCTATGCGCCGTAAATCTTTTGAAGCTGCGCATAGTCAACGTCAGCGCCAAATGCCTCCTCTACTGCGTCCATATAGACCCTGTGACCGTCCGTAGTGATCTGGATGCGGCCCTTAACGCGGCTGGCACAATCGTTCACAAACTCGCGTGCCCACACGCCATCACGACCGCGAACCAAATAACTCACGCACAGCTTTGTGTCTGCGTCGAGCGCAACCCATGTCCAAGTGTCTCCCCACGCTTCGGCTCTGCGTTCTGGCCTCACATGCTTCTGTTTCGCACCAACAAAGCTCCAGATTTCGTCGCATTGCATACGTCGCACACGCAGGTTGCGAATGTTCTTGTAGTGGTACTCGGCACAGCCTTGGTACTTGGTGAAAATTCGGCAGTATTTGCTTCCGGGTTCAATTGCGGATGGATGGGGGCAGACGGTTCAAGTCTCGTTATGAGCTGGAGGTAAGCAATGGTCAGCAGAAAAGAAAGACTGTGAAAGATTTGGCACCAATACGATTCTAGGCGTGACCACAGACCATCCAGCATGAGACAGGCGACTGCATGGGCTGTCTCAGATGGATTGCTCCAGTTGCCAGAGGTTGACCCAATTGAAATTCTGGCGGACCAAATGTCCCAAGCAGTTCGGGAAGAGTACAAAACTGACTCGGAAGGACGGCGCTATCGTGTGAACCATGCCGTCCGAGCCACGAAGAGCGGGGTACAGTACACATTTTGGGGTGTCATGGGGTATGCGCCCCACGACCACATGGAAAAAGCATTTGCTCAGCGCCGTGAGTTGATCGTAGGTGAAAACTTTCAACTCAAGGTGGATATTGACGTATACAACGAAATGAATGCAGGAAAAACCCCGGCCATTCAATTGGTTCTAGATTACAGAGATGACGTTGCTGAGCGCGAAGAATTGATGCGCCTTCATTTCAGAAGACATGTAGCTTAGTCTTTTTTCTTCCAGCGAGCACGCGCAGCCAACTTGGCGATCTCGTGCCGTTCATTTGGTCCTAAAGATTTGGCTCGCGCTTTGCTGCCGGTCAGACCACCCGCACGCCTCTTGGAAGGATGCCGTTTTGAGTCGCTAACTGTATCCTGTTCTTCACCGATGGCATATCCACGATCAGTTTGGCTAATTGGTTCGGGTCGCGTGGACGCTTCGGCATAAGCCAAGTATTCCACAATCTTCCAATGCCGAACCAAGACCCTAAACCTCAAACTGAGACACTACCGGCGCGTCTGGCAGCTCAACTCCAGAAACCAGCTGTGCTACCATTAACGATTAGATTAATGCAGGAGCGTAGCTGTGACCAATCACCTTTCGCGAAAAGAACTCAAGCAGGATAAGGTCCGCGAAACCTTTGAACACGGTGCCGAAGCGGTGCTGACGCACACAAAATTGGCAGGCATCGCGGTACTGCTGTTGTTGCTCGCCGGCCTGGGCTATTTCGGCTGGAAGATTTACGCCGACCGGCAGACCGGCCAAGCGCAAGCGGCGCTCGACGACGCTATGAAGATTTACAACGCGCCGTTAGCTGTTGCCGGGCAACCTACCCTTCCCGGCGATGTCACCTACGTCGACCCCAACCAGCGCGCTCAGGATGCTGAGACGAAACTAGCCGGCGTGGCTGACACATACCCGTCGACCAAGCCGGGAAAACTGGCGAGATACTATGCCGCGCTGTGCCTGATGGACCTGGACAAGTTGAATGCAGCCTCCGAACAGTTGAGTAAACTGGATGCTGGCTCGGACAAAGAATTGGGCGCGCTGGCGCAGTATCAGAAAGCATTGATCGCAGAACGCAGTGGAAAGAACGATGAAGCTATCAAAACGTTGCGTGCCCTTTCGAGTATCGACTCCGTTCTGGTACCCAAACCCATGGTGCTGTTGGAACTGGCCGGTGTTCTACGGCTGACCGATCCTAAACAGGCAACTACTGTGTACGAGCAAATCAAGAAAGACTATCCGAACAGCAATATTGCCGAGCAGGCAGACAAAGAACTCGTCGCGCTCCATCCGGCTTCCTGACGCCTGAGCCGTTTCTCGATTTTCTCCCGGAGTTTGCGGCCATCGAAACCTTTCCTGCTACCGCCAGCTACGCTATGACCGCCGAAAGTTCGCGTGGGCGGCGTATAGCGGAAGCGCCCCATCCGTATCGTTCCGAATATGCGCGTGACCGTGACCGAATCGTGCACTCGCGCGCGTTCCGCCGATTGGAAGCAAAGACCCAGGTTTTCAGTTCGCGCTTTTCCGATCATTTTCGCAATCGCCTGACGCATACGCTGGAAGTCGCGCAAATTGGCCGCACCGTTGCTGGCGCCCTCGGTTTGAACACCGAGCTTGTGGAAGCGCTCGGACTGGTACACGACATCGGCCATCCGCCATTCGGCCACGCGGGTGAGCGAAAGCTCGACGAACTGATGCGCAAATACGGCGGCCGGTTCAATCACAACCTGCAAGCTTTGCGAATCGTGGAGCATTTCGAGCAGCGCTACGTCGAATTCGAAGGACTGAATCTGACCTTTGCAGTGCGCGAAGGAATCGTCAAGCATTCGCGCGAGTACGATACCAAGGAATTTCCGCAACTCGCGGAATATCTGTTAAATCTGCGCCCACCGCTGGAATCCCAGCTAATTGATTGGGTCGACGAAATCGCCTATAACACCGCCGATCTCGACGACGCCTTGGAGGCTGGTCTGCTGGATCTAGACGCGCTTCGCCGTGAAGCGGAGCTGTTCGGGGAGGCGTACGCAAAAGTGGAAGGGCAATATCCGGATGCCCGCCAAAAATTGAAGTTCAACGAAGCGTTGCGGCAGGTATTGGACTACCTGGCTAGTGATTTGATCCACAACACGCAGCGTCTGGCCAGCGAAGCGGGAGTCAGGTCTGTTGATGATGTTCGCGCCGCGCCCGTCAGGCTGGCGTGTTTCAGCGACACCGCCCGCGCAAAGAACGCCCAATTGAAAAAGTTTCTCTTCGCGCATGTTTATACCCACCCGCTGATCACGGAAGATTCGCAGCGGGGGGTCCGCTGTCTCGAGGAATTATTCGTTTACTACACGCGGCAGTCCGGTTCGATGCCGGCCGCATACGAGCAATCCGCGGAAAGCGTTCCACGCCACGAGGTCGTCTGTGATTACATTGCCGGCATGACGGATCAGTTTCTGCTGCGCCAGCACGCCGAGCACTTCGGCTCCGCCACTTCGCCTGTGCAACTCCGCCTGTGACTTCTCACCTGGGATGACAGCGGCTAGAATGAGACGCAGTTCCGGAGCCTGAACTATGCGTGTTCGATGGCACTTACTGCTTTTCTATGTGCTTGCCGGTGTGCCTGCCGTGCTGGGCCCAACCAGGGTGTCTGCCAACCAAATACCCGGCCTACCCCCGACCGCACCTCCCGCAGCGCCCACTCCATCCGTTACCGCCCCGCCCGACGCGCTGGGCAGAGAAACTCCCCGCGGCACCGTTTTTGGTTTTATTAAGGCGGCGCAGGAGGAGCGCTATCAGGTCGCCATTGAATACTTTCAGCCGACTCCGAAACATAAGCGCATGCCGGTGGAGGAAGAAGAGCAGCTGGTTACCCAACTGCTCGCAATTCTCAACCAGAAATTTGCGGGTCCGATGGAATTTCTGAGTCGTGATCCTGAAGGCCGTTTGGACGATGGTTTGCCACCAGACCAGGAAAAAATCAGCGGCACACTCAGTAGCACCGATAAGTTTCCGATTTATCTGATTCGCCAGGAAGACGAACACGGCCGCAAGCTTTGGTATTTTTCTTGGTCCACGTTGGGAAAAGTGCCGGAGATGTACGAATCTCTAGTCTTCCCCGAAATAGAAAAAGACATTCCAGCGGTGCTGGTCCGCAGTCGTCTGCTTTCCATGCCGCTCTGGCAATGGATTGCCATGATCGTGTTCATTCCCGTGGCGCTGCTGATCGGAAAAATATTCACGCTCATGGGATGGTATTTCGTGGGCCGTTGGCGCAAAGCCCGCAGGATGGAGCCGCTTGAGAAAGAACCGTTCTTCAAGTTGGAACCGGTGACCCTGGCGATGGCCATCCTGCTGCACTACTGGTTTGTCAGCTACATCGGTACGTCGCTGTTATACCGGCTGTATTACCGGCGCATCATCTGGATTTTTCTGGCCTTCGCGTTTTACTGGATACTAACCCGTGTCACCCGAACAATTACCGAGCGAATTGGAAGATCGCTGACGAGCCGGGGGATGCTCGCGGAGCGCTCGATTGTCTCCCTGGTGCGGCGCTTCACGGAAGTCACCATCTTCTTGTTCGTGACGCTGTTCGCTCTGCGCATCCTTGGCCTGGATATTTCCACGGCGCTGGCCGGAGTTGGAATCGGCGGCATCGCACTCGGCTTGGGTGCGCAAAAGACGTTTGAGAATTTATTTGGCGGCATATCCATTTTGTTCGACAAGGTGGTACTGATCGGTGACACCTGCAAAATCAACAATCAGTTGGGAGTCGTCGAAGACATTGGCTTGCGTTCCACACGTCTTCGCACCAACGATCGCACGCTCCTTTCGATTCCCAACGGGACCATGGCCACGTCCACGATCGAAAACTTGCGGACCCGCGATAAATTTCTCTGCCAGCAAACGATTCGCCTGCGTTACGACTTGTCGCCGGATCATCTGCGCTACGTTCTGGCCGAACTGCAAAACGTGCTTAAGGAAAATCCCAAGGTGGAAGAATCCACCGCCCGCGCGCGCTTCAATAAATTCGCCGAATACGCGCTCGAAGTGGAAATCTTCTGTTACATCTTGGAACGGGACGGCAACGAATTTCTCGCACAGCAGGAGGCTCTGCTGCTGCAGGTCATGGAAGCACTCGATAAGGCCGGCGCGGTGGTGGCGCTCCCTACGCAGACAACATTTGTGAAGCAGGATTCGTGGATCGACCCGCAAAAAGAAAAGGCTGCGGAAGCTGCAATCGCAAGAGTCAGAGACCCTGGCGTGCCCGGCCCGCAAGGAGATTTCTCCGGCGAGACGAAACTACCCTCACCTTAAGCGTTGCTTCTCGGGCTTTAGGCGATTTTCACGCCGTGGCAAACGGTAACTGCTGAACCATCGACAATAAAGGCGGCCGACGGCTTCCCGCGAAGTACATTCGCGATTTCCGGACCATACTCCGGCGTGGGATCGCCCACAAACGTGGCAGCGCTGCAGCGCGAAACCTTCCAGGCAGGATGCAGCACGTTGAACTCGATACATCCGCCGTTTGCCTGTGCCGTGTAGCCCCAATAGCGCTCGACCAGGAAGTGCTCTAGCGTACCCGGCGAAGGGTCGCGGCTGCTACTGATTCCCTCGGCCGATAAATTGCACCAGGATTTCTTCCACTCCCAGCCATATTCGAGCACTCTCTTGCTGGATTCCAGCAGCTCACGGGTTTTCACCGGTCGGCACAGGTAATGCTCTCCGTAAATTGCCTGTGCCACCAGCGCAATCATGCGCTTTTGAACAATTTCCGCGATGAACACGACTCCACGCTTTTCCTGTGAAGCGGCGGTCCGCCGAACGTAGAAACGCAAGTTGATTTGCGGGAACTCGCGGTGAAAAGGAGCGGGAATCTTGTCGAAAAGTTTAGTTTCGCGAAACCAGAAACCCACCAGGCTCATGTAGGTTTTACCTGCAAAGGAATCCAGGAGCGTGCCGCGCGGGACGTAGGCTGCAAGAAGCTCCGGCGCGACCTCGTAATTCAACATCAGCAAATCCACCCAACGCGCGGTAAGGAAAGTCTTGCGAAATTTATCCACGGAAGTTTGCCTCCCGGTTTCTATAGCCAATATAGCGAAGAAGATGCCCTGGCGGTTTTTACGGATATTTCAAAGTATCCGGCGTGAGCAAAGGAAAAGAACGGAGTGCAGAGGGGCGAATGGATGTGGCTTTGGTAGCGAGAAGAACTCTAGCCGTTTGAGCCCAGCAGTACTTCTGAAGGTTTATTGCGAAAAAGTGTTACAGGAATTTATGTTGCCGCTGTTCAGTCCGCGGTTAAACCAATCCATGCGCTGTTGCGAACTGCCGTGAGTAAAGGTTTCCGGCTGCACCCTTCCTCGGGTCATTTTTTGGATATGATCGTCGCCGACCGCCGCGGCTGCACCAAGCGCCGATTGAATATCGCTGGGATCGATCAGCCCGCGCTGTTGCGTGGAATGTGCCCACACGCCCGCGAAGCAATCCGCCTGCAATTCCAGAGCGACGGAATAGGCGTTAGCATTGCGTGGATTAGCGCCCTGCAGTTGCCGCACCTTGCTTTCCACGCCGATAATTTTCTGCACGTGATGCCCGATTTCGTGCGCCAGCACGTAAGCCTGCGCGAACTCACCCGGCGCTCCAAAACGTTGCTTCAACTCATCGTAAAAGCCCAAGTCGATGTAAACCTTTTCGTCGGCCGGACAATAGAACGGACCAGTAGCCGCGTCGGCGCCTCCACAACCGGACTGTGTGGCATCACGGAACAGCACCAGCTTGGCATGGCGATAGGGCACGCTGGCCTGTTGGGGAAGAATCGCCGTCCAGTTTTTCTGCGTATCGTCCAGCACGAAGGAAACGAACTGCACCAGCGGCTGCTCCGAAGTGTCACGCGCAGGATTGGGATGGCTGGTCGCAACGGCCCCGGACGGACTTCCTCCACCGCCTCCGCCCAGTAATGCAAAGAAGTTTTGCTTAAAGATCAGGCTCAGAATTCCAAGGATGATGATCCCGCCGATTCCCAGGCGCATCCCGCCAAATCCGAACCCGCCGCCCCCTCCGCCGCCTTGGTCGCGACGATCCTCAATATCTTGGCTTTCACCGCCGGGTGTCCATCGCATGGCAGGTTCTCCTTACAGTGATCGGAGCAAATCGAGATTTCGATTATCAGGCTTCGGGGCGGAAGAAACCAAACAAAATGCTACCACTTCCATGTTACGCGGCGAAAAAAATCTAGATACCACCAAACCAATCAAGGAGATGTAAGTTACGAAGGGATAATAACTTGCGGTATTTTCCTGCCTGCGTCCAACAGCGTAGAAAACCCCTGCCCCGGGAAACGATTCCCAGCTATAGCAATCTTGGAGGTAGGAGTTAAGATATTCCTATCGACCAACTATGAACCTACATATCGAGCGCCGAAAGCGATTCCGCAAGAAACCGCCGCGCCTCGTCTACGTGGAACTGGGCAACGGCAACGGCGGCATGATGCGCGACCTCTCCGAAGACGGCTTCGCGTTGCGCGCCATGATGCCGCTGGCCACTGGCGAGAAAACGCATTTTTGTCTCTCTCTTGAAGATTCCATGCGCATTGAGGGGGAAAGCCAGGTTATCTGGACCGGCGAGGGTGGCCGCGCCGCAGGACTGAAATTTGTTGAGATCACCGCCGACGCTCGAACGCAGATTCGAGATTGGTTGGCGGGACTGGACGGAGTTTCCAAGGAAGAAATCGGGGAACAACCCAAGGCCCCATCCAAAGAATCGAGGCCGGTCCCGTCGGCGTCGGAACTTGTGGAACGCCTGCGAAGAGAAGCGCGGAGCGTGCCTCCTCGCCCCGTTTCGATAAAACAGGAAACCAGCGTCTCAGTGGCTACACCGGAAACGGAGCAGGAGCAACCGCGACCGAGCCGTCCAGCGGAGAGAACCAGCGAGCACGTCTCGATTGCTTCGCAGATGTTGCCATCGACGCCGGCAGTTCCGTCGCCACCATCGGTCGCCGAACCGCCGCCGGCCCCGGCTCCGGTCGCGCATTCGACTCCGGCACCGAGCCACCATGCGCCACCGGCTCACGCCCTGGTCTGGCAGAGACCGCCTGTCCTGGTTCCGCTGCCGTCACTGGAAGACGAAACCGAAGGCGGCGAGCTCGCCGCAGCCAGAAGAGTGCGCCGCTCGCTGTTCTCTCGAACCTTTGGCTTTATTTTGTTGCTGGCCCTTGGTGCCGGGGCCTGGTTCTATCACGAGGAAGTGGGCTTCGGGCTGATCTGGATTGGCCAGCAGCTGACCGGAGTGGATCAGGATAGTGTGCAGCAGAACAAAACCGAGGCAACTTCGCCTGGGACCACCGTTCCGTCGCAGCCAGCGCCTGTTGCAACGCCAGAAGCAACCAAGCCAAAGTCGCAAGCAAAAACCTTAAGTGACGGCCAGGAGAAAAAGCAGGAACCACCAGCCGCAACAACCGAACAAGCGGCGGAGGAGCAATCGGCTTCAACCACAAAAGAGGAAACCGACCCGGCCACGCCGCCAGCAACCGGCAAAAACAATCTTGCGCCTGGGGACCCGGCTCCCGAAGCCGGACAGTCGGAGTACGCCGAGGCGATGCGCATTCTTGGCGGCGACGAAATCCGCACTAGAATGCCGGAGGCGGTGCGCCTTCTGTGGGTCTCGGTGGAAAAGGGTAACGCCAACGCGGAGGTTACGCTCGCAGGCCTTTATCGCGATGGACGAGGCGTGAAAAAGAATTGTGAGCAGGCACGTGTGTTACTATCTGCCGCAGCCCGCAAAGGAAACGCTCTGGCGAAAGCGAGCCTCCAGCAATTTCTGCGCGCTGGCTGCGAATAGCCGGTCCTGAAAGTCTGATTGGTGGGCAGTTCGTCGAAACAGATCGTCCTGGGTTAGCCAGATGAGGAGGAAAGTGTGTTCTGTACAAAGTGTGGAGCGCAAAATTCCGCTGGCACCGCTTTTTGCCAGTCCTGCGGCAATCCCATCGTCACGGCGTCCGCGCCCCCGGTTCCGGTTGTCGCTGCTCCGGCTGCTCCGGTCATACCCGCCGGTGTTTACGCAGCGCAAAGCCCCGTCGTGTACGGGCCGAGTGTAAATTACGGCGGATTCTGGCAGCGTTTCGCTGCTTATTTTATCGATGGCCTGATCACCGGCGCGGCCATGATGGTCCTGTTCATTCCCGTTGCGCTTCTTACTGGAGCGACAGCGCACCTGGGAAACTTGGGGCGTCAACGCGGAGACGAAGTGGATCCGGCTGCTGCGGCGGCGGTTTTTACGATCTTCTTTGGGTTCATCGCTGTGGCAATCCTGATCAGTTGGCTGTATCACGCATACCTGGAGAGCGGCGAGAAGCAAGCCACCTGGGGCAAATCCGCCATGGGACTCTACGTCACCGATGTGGCAGGCCAGCGCATTTCCTTTGCCCGCGCCAGCGGCAGATTCTTTTCGAAATTCATTACCGGAATGATCCCGCTGGCCATCGGCTGGATCATGGCAGCCTTTACCGAACGCCGCCAAGCTTTACACGACATGATCGCCAGCACGGTCGTCCTGAAACGCTAGTTTTCTGCCCGCAAATATAATCGGAAGCGCCGTCACCTTCCGTTTTCTTGTTTTCTACAGAGTTGCTTCCAGTTGCAGGTTGGCGATCATGCTCTCTAGCTCGCCGTTTGCCTGGTCGCGTTTGGCTTCCGTGTCCTGAATCGTCCTCCGCAAGTCGTCGAGTTGTGTTTCCTGTTGATCGAGTTGGTGCGTATAGCGTTGCAGTAGCGCCTTTTCCTCCGCGCTGCCCTTCAACGCTTTCATGTTTTCCCGCAAGCGAGCCTGATCGGCCACAATCCGTTCGATATCCTTTTCGCGCGTTTCCATATCCTCTTCCAGTTTGCTTACGATGGCCTTTTGTGCCGACACCTTCCGCAAAGCCTCCGTCATTTCCGGGGTGATCGAGCCGTTCACCGAAAGAACCGCGATCTGCTCGCCATCCAGGTTGGCAATTACATAGGAGGATTGAAGGGTACGAACCTCCTCAACGGGCAGGGAAACGGTGGCTTTTGCAGGAACATCCAGCCTGAAGCGGTAGATTCCCGGGGCGCGCTCCTCGGGCTCCTTGGAGCCTTTGGCGAGGTGTGCGTCGACTTTTGCAGGCTGCTCGACAATCAGCTTGCGCGGCAAATCATCTTGACTGCGTACGGTGTACAGCGTGCGCTCGTGCAACTCGCTAATTTGCGTTAGCGTGCCTTTAGAAATGACTGCGCGAGTTACGTGCTGTGGTTGTTCGTTGCGCTGCGCTTCGACCAGCAATCCGAGATCGGTGGCATAGGAAAGCAGCCGGCGCTCCCCGGGTTTTATCGGGTCGATGAGGCCTTCACCGGCAAACACTTCGTTTTCAAGCACGCTAAAACTGCCTCCATCCAGCGTAAGCGGGCTGGTGTTGTTAACCCATATCGCGCGCAGCGGCCGGCCGGAACCGGACGTGCCGCTCCACAGAGAAACTTTATCGGCCTGAATTTCGGTTTGCGCAATGGGAACAAGTGCCGATTGGTTTTTGCGCAACGTGACACGATCTTTGAGCTTGTATTCGAACAAGTCGCCAAGCTCTTGCCCGTTCGCGGCGGCGTTGGCCATTTGCCGTGCGGCGTCCAGGTTTGCAACACCGGGTGCGAGACGAATCAGTTGCTGATAATTCGGCGCACGCCCACCCATGCCGACGGAGCCTCCGCCCGTCCCTCCGCCCATGCCCGAGCCAATTCCCTCGCCGGCCGCGACATGAGCCCGGTTGGAAACCCGGGGCAGCGCACCGACTCCGGTGACCGACATTTCGGAGGACGAGGTATTCACGGTGGATGCTTCCCCTCTTACGTCCACAACGCTTGTTGCGTTCCCTACCTGCAGTTGCGAATTGAACTGATTTTCACCGGGAGAGATGTCCAGCTGCGTGACCACACTTTTCTTGAAACCGTTTTGCTCGAATTCCAGCCGGTACTGAGCCGGAGCGAGAGAGTTGAAGGAATATCTCCCGCTGCTGTCCGTGGAAGTCTGACCGATTACGTTTCCATTTTCATCCAGCAGGCGCACGGTGCCGCCGCCGATCACGCTACCGCTCGCGTCCGTCACCGTACCGCTCAGAGCGCCATTTCCGCCCGTCAGCGATGCACCGTGCGTTTGTGGGGAGAGCTGCACACTCTCCGGCAAATCAACCACCGGGCGTCGGCTGTAGTAAGGCTCAGAAAGCCTCTGGATAAAGGAATGTGGCGCGCCGGCGACCAACGAAAGCTCCACATTGTTCCAGTCTTCGCCAACGGTGTTGTCCACGATCGCCCAGCCCTGCAGCAGCGGCTTCTTTTCTGGCTTGCTCGGAAGCACGATACGATAGGTAGTCTTCCAGATGGGCACTTCGCTGATGTAACTGACATAGAGAGTGCGCTCACCTGCACCTGTGGTGGAAATCGTCATGCGCCGGACATCTTGATCGCGTGCTGCCGCGACCAGTCCGAGATATCGCCCGACCTCCACTTGAAGATCGTGGTCCAGCAGCCGGACCGAAGTAGCTGGATTCAAGTCCACACTGCGAACTTGGCCAGATTCGGTGATCAGTGAAATTTCGTCAGTTTCCACCGCAAAGGTTGTGCCAGTGCGCGTCTTTCGCTCGATACTCAACAATCTGCCGTTGATCACTGGGGACGCGCCGCTGCGCACCTCTAGGCGTGCTCCGCGCAGCGCACCCAGAAATTCGGCTTGCGTAGGTCTTTCGCCCAGTGCCAGGCGAAGCGTGGCAAGACGCCGGGCTAGTGGAGCTTCGGAGTTGTAATCCACGCCGGTAATGCGTCCGCCAGCGAGATCGAGAACCGTCAACGACTTCAGCACGTCGTTCAGTTGCGCGCTGGTGAAATCGATATGTACATCTTGACTGCCGTGAACCTGGCCCAGGTGTTCGAAATAGCCCACGCCATTTTTGTAAAGCACCACTCGGCGCACGGGAAGCTTAGACTTGCCATCGTTTGACGTAGAGCCAACTGCCGCATTAGTTGCTGCAGACTTTGCGGCCGGCTGCGATCTTTCCTCGGCGGGAGATTTCGTTTGTGCGGGAACGATGGAAGCGGTAAGCGTCAAAACACACAAATAGCGAACGCGCCGGGTCATAAGCCACTCCTCTGTCACCAGTTCCAGACTTGTCAATCGAGATGCGAGTTACCCGGCGGGTGTTGCCTTTACGTAGAGAAAACATTTTAGTGGACGAGATTTTGAGAACCAGAACTACCGTAACCTGACAACCACGCAACACAGATGGAAAAGCTAGAGTTCGCCGCGCTTGAGGAGGGACACGGCGTGATCGCAGGCCCGAGCGGTGAGCGCCATGTACGTCAGCGATGGATTCACGCAGGAAGAAGAGGCCATCGCCGACCCATCCGTAATAAAAAGATTCGGGATGTCGTGCGACTGGTTCCACGCGTTCAAAACCGAAGTCTTGGGATCGCGGCCCATTCTGGCCGTGCCCATTTCGTGCACGGAAAATCCTGGTGGATCGTCGTCCATGAACGGTCGAATGTTCCGCCCACCCGCGGCGGAAAGCATCTCGGCTCCCGCGATGGACATATCCTTTCGAATCGCCAATTCATTTTCCCCAAACGCACAGTGAATCTTCAGGCTGGGAATTCCCCATGCATCCACGGTGTTCTTATCGATCTCCACGAAATTCTTGTGATTCGGCAAGCATTCGCCGTAGCCTGCAAAAGTGAACTGCCAGGGGCCGGGGCGGCTTATCGCCCGCTTGAAATCCGCGCCGAAGTCTGGCTGAAGCACTCCACGTCCCCAACCCTCGCGCTCCGATTCGCCCTGGAATCCGTACCCGCGAAGGAAGCCTGCGTGTTTCTGCGAAACGTTTCGGAAGCGCGGCATGTACACGATATTGGGACGGTGGCCGAATTCCACCTTATCTTCGTAGCCCGGAATCACTGCCGTCGCTCCGCCACCTTTGATGTGATCCATTAGATTGTGGCCAAGCTCGCCGGACGAATTCGCGAGGCCCGTGGAAAATTCTGGTGTCGCAGAATTCAGCAGGATGCGCGTGGATTCCAGCGTCGAAGCGCACAGAAAAAGCAGCGGCGCATGAAATTCCATTGCGGCCCTAGTTTGTGAGTCGATTACGCGAACGCCGCTAATGCGACGCGATTTTGCATCGAAGATCAGGCTGTGCACGGTGCTGTACGGGCGCAGCGTCAGCCGGCCGGTCTTGTCCGCGGCGGGCAACGTGGCATTGACGCTGCCGAAGTAAGATCGCGTGATGCAGCCACGATGGCAAGGGCCGCAGTAGTGGCAAGCCGCGCGCCCGTTATGCGTTCTGGTCAGCACCGCCACGCGACCGATGGTAAGCGTGCGCTCCGGCCCGAAATACTTGGCCATGGATTTCTGCACCGAAAGCTCCGCGCAGTTCATGGCCATCGGCGGCAGGAATTTACTGTCCGGCAGTTGCGCCAACCCGAGCGATTCACCAGAAATGCCGATGAAATCCTCAACGTAGTCGTACCACGGAGCTAGATCCGCGTAGCGAATCGGCCAATCGGCCGCGGTGCCATCGCGCAAATTCGCTTCGAAATCCAGGTCGCTCCAGCGATAGCATTGGCGTCCCCAAAGAATCGAGCGCCCTCCCACCTGCCGCCCACGAATCCATCGAAAAGGCTTGCCGGGATCGGTGGTGTAAGGATGCTCCGTGTCCTTGACAAAAAAATGCGCGTTGGATTCCTCGCACGCGTAGCAAAGGCTTTGAATCGGCTGTTCTTGTCTAAGCGCCTTGCGGTCGCGCATTCCGCGAAAGGATAGGTCCCACGGGGGCACGTGCTCCGAATAATCTTTTTCTGGAATCGTGGGCCGGCCGGCTTCCAGCACCAGGGTGCGCAGGCCTTTTTCCGTGAATTCTTTCGCGGCCCAACCGCCGGTCATTCCGCTGCCGATAACGATCACCTCGTATTTCGCATCTGCCATATTCAGGAGCCCATCGTCTGCGGGCCGGGCGCTATTGGAACGCAACCATCAAAACGCCCGGGAATAATTTCTTGGTGGAGTTGTTGTGTTATTCCTATTTCCGACGTGAAGTAGCCGGTCAAGGTGAGTTCCCGGAACATCGCATAGAAATTGTCCGCGGGTTCGGGAGCCGATCCACGATAGCCGGCAGGCGCCGAAGCAACCCCAATAAGGGCTGCAGCCATTTCCTCACCAAGCGCACGCAAGATTTCCGCTTGCTGCTGGGCGTTAGCGGAAACGAAATCCCTGCCGAAGAGTTTCTGCGTGCGCACATCCATGTCCGCCAAGCCTTTGAGGAATATCGTGCGGTCTTCCTCGGAATACCAGTCAGCCAGAATATGATCGATGAATTCGTTCACCCGCGCCGCCTTCGCTCCAGGCGTGTCGGTTGCGGGCAGAAGCAAATCTGCGGCTGCCGATACGGTAGCGTCTTGATGTGCGTCCAGAACTTTAAGAGCGGGAGGTTGTGAAAGGTTGGCGTGAATCTCGCGGAATGCCGCCAACATTGGCGGAGGCAAAGCGGAAGCCGCAACAGCTGCGCCAAGAAATTTCAAAGCATCCCGACGGTCCAAGAGTGTCTCCAAACCCGCAGACTACTATGCGCGAAGTCAGCTAAAAAGGAAAATGGCGATGCGAATCCAAATTCGATACAGTTACGGGGCATCGCAACACTAGCATGGTCACCGAGGACAAACCGATGAAATGGACGCGTAGGGAATTCATTGCAACAAGCGCCGTAAGCCTGGCGGCGATGCGTTTTGCGGGAAAGGAGGAATCGCGTCTGCCGCTGGCCTTTTCGACCCTGGCATGTCCCAAGTGGGAGTTAAGCAAAATTCTGGAAGTCGCGCAGTCCAACGGTTTCGCGGCCGTCGAACTGCGCGGCCTTATGGGCGAACTGTTTCTGCCTTCGCGCCCGGAATTCGCCCCTCAACAACTGCCGCAGACCAAACAGCAGATTGCCGCGCGCGGTTTGAAAATTGCCTGCGTCAGCAGTTCCACGGAACTGCATGAAACCGACCCGGCCAAGCGGGAAAAAGCGCTGGCCGACGCCAAGCGATTCGTCGATCTTGCCGCCAGCCTTGATGCGCCTTACGTCCGCGTCTTCGGCAACGAGATGAACGGGCCGAAAGAAGAAGTGATCGCGCGTGTTGCCGACGGCATGCACGTGCTCGGTGAATATGCCGGGCCGCGCAAGGTGACCATTATCATTGAGTCGCACGGCGATTTCGTGCACTCGGACACCCTGAAAGAGCTGCTCACCCGCGCGGATTCAAAGCACGTTGGCCTGCTCTGGGATGCGCATCACACATTCGCGGACGGCCACGAAACCCCGGAAGAGACCGTGAACGCGCTGGGACCATGGATCAAGCACACGCATCTGAAGGATTCCGTCCCCGGTGACAAGGGAAGAACCTATGTGCTAACCGGGAAGGGCAATGTTCCCATCGAAAGGCAAATGCAAGCTCTGCGGCATATCAACTACACTGGCTTTTATTGTTTCGAGTGGGAAAAAGTCTGGCACCCGGATCTGCAAGACCCCGAAATCGCGGTTCCCGACTTCGCGAGGGTCGCCAGCGCTTATTTGAAAGAACCGCTGAAGTAGCCGTGCTCGCTGACAAATATTGCGGCGCCGAAACTCCAGGACCTCTGCGAGACGGACTTACTCGACGCGATAAATCCTCTGATTCGTGGACTCAAAAACCAATTTCAACCGCGCGTCGTCACCTTTCACCTGAAAGGTGGACAATTCGGACGACACATCGAGAATATGCGTGATCCCGAGTTCCTTCGCGACCGCCAGAGCCTGCGTAGCGTTGGTGATTCGGAACCGTCAACTCGCCCCACTGTCCCACCGGCTCAACGTAGGCCTTCTCCAGATAAAACGACGGCACGCTGGGATCCAGGAGCAAAACTTTAGTGACCGCCGGCTCGGTGTTCAAGTATTCGAAACTCTTCGCAAAGGGAATCTGCTCCTCGCGAATTTTCTCCCCATAGAAAGCTGACAGCACAGCGTGAATCCAAGGAGAACTAGGCCCAGCCAGCAGACGCAAAGCGCCCGTTCGAGGGCCGAGCCAGCCTCCGCCTTTTCAACGGCTCCCAGGCCCCAAGGATGAGGCGCAGGGGGTGAATGTTCTCGCGATTTTCTTGGAGGCTCCATCCTTGGCTTCTGTCCGAACAATTCTGGTACAGCCGCCCGCAAAACGAAAGGGTACAGTACTAGGAGAACCCGATAACAGTCTCGACGCACCCAGCTCCGCAACCCGGCCACCTTTCTTGACTTGCGCCCAAACACCCCAAATAATAGATAGGCATGAACAAAGGCGTCGGAGGCGCAGAGGACATGTTCCTTGATGTTAAGGATCTAGCCGTTCGCAAGCTGCGCATTCGAAAGAGTTACGCACCCGGCAGCATTGACTACGGAACATCGGAAGTGAAGCAATCGGGGCCGCTGGAAGTGAACGTAACTGCGGAACTGCTCGAAGGCCAGATCCGTATCGTCGGCGAACTCGACACGAAAATCGAGCTGGTTTGTGCCCGCTGCCTGGAACCTGTAATCGAGGAAGTCCACAGGGATTTCGACCTTTTCTACCAGCCGCTGGCGAAAGGCACCAAGCCGGAGGAAGAGCGCCTGAAGGACGATGATACCGAAATCGGGTTCTTTGTAGGTGAGGGCTTGTTCCTTGCCGACGTGCTGAAAGAACAAGTGTTACTGTCTTTACCCATGAAAGTGATCTGCCAGAGCGATTGCCGGGGGTTGTGCCCGTCCTGTGGGGCCAACCTGAACCACGAAGAGTGCCGGTGTGAAACTCATGCGAGCGATTCCCGCCTTGCCCCCCTCGCGCGGCTGAAGCAGGATTGGCTCAAGAAACAATAGATTTCGGGGTTAAAAGCCCCTAGAATCCGGCCTTGGTCGGTGTGGCTTGGTGTGTTGCCACGAGCAAGGCGAATAACGAGGAGCAGTGCAATGCCTAACCCAAAGCGACGACATTCCAAGATGCGGAAGAACAGCCGCCGCGCACATGATCACCTGTTTGCGCCGGCGCTGGCCAAATGCCCCAATTGTCACGAGATGAAGCAGCCGCACGCCATTTGCTCTCATTGTGGCTATTACAAGGGCCGGCCGGCAAAAGAAACCAAGTAAGCAGACGAGCGCCAGGGGAATCAGGTAGCCTGCGAAACAGGGTGAAAGCGTATTGTTCCGCTTTCTGCCCGAACTTGGTAACTGGAGTTTGAAGCCCAAGAGTTCTGTCCCGACGCTGCTCTGGAGTTTCTGGAAAAAATTCCATGATTACAATCGCAGTCGATGCCATGGGGGGAGACCACGCACCCCGCCCCGAAGTGGAGGGGAGTGTACGCGCTGCGGATGAATACGGCGTCAAGATTGTGCTGGTTGGCCCGCCCGGCGTGATTCGCTCTGAGCTCGCCAGGCATTCCCGGCCCACCGTGCCCATCGAGATTGTGGAAGCCAGCGAGGTGATCACCATGGACGATCACCCCGCGCAAGCCTTTCGCCGCAAGAAAGACAGTTCGGTGCACGTGGCAGCGCGCCTGGTAAAGGAAGGCAAGGCCGACGCTCTGGTCAGCGCGGGGAATACCGGCGCTGTTATGACCATCGCCAAGTTCATCATGGGGACGTTGGCTTCCGTAGATCGAGTGGCGTTAGCCGCTCCTTTCCCGAACGCCAGGGGTGGTGTTTCGGTTTTGCTGGACGTCGGCGCCAATGTGGATTCCAAGCCGGAGCATCTGCTGCAATTTGGAGTGATGGGAGAAATTTATTACCGCGTCACCTTCGGCAGCCGCAAACCGCGCGTGGGTTTGCTCTCGGTCGGCGAGGAAGAGATCAAGGGCAACGAACTGACGCGTTCGGTCTACGAACGCTTCAAGGCTTTGCCGGTCCATTTCGTCGGCAACGTGGAAGGCAACGATCTATTTTCCGGCAAAGTGGACGTGATCGTCTGCGACGGATTCGTCGGAAACATTGCCTTGAAGATTTGCGAAGCTTTGGCGATGGAGATCGTCAAGTTCATGCGCAAGACCTACAAGACGTCCTGGGCATCGCAAGTGGGATATCTGTTCTCGAAGGGTGCCTTTAAGGGTTTGAAAGAGACCATGGATTATTCGGAGTATGGGGGAGCGCCGCTATTAGGAGTACGCGGCGTCTGCGTCATTGGCCATGGCAGGTCCAACGCCAATGCCGTGAAAAATGCTATTCGCGTGGCCGCGGGGCTCGCGCGTGGCCGGATTAACGAACGAATCGAACAGGAGCTCTCCCTGACCCACGCGCAAGCGTGACGTCCGGAGAGAGGGAGTAGAACATGGGCAAAGTTGCATTTGTTTTTCCAGGGCAGGGATCTCAATACTCGGGCATGGGGAAAGAGCTTGCGGATAAATATCCGGTAGCGCGTGCTGTTTTTGAAGAAGCAGACAAAGCCCTTGGCGTTTCTATCTGGAATATGTGTTGTGAAGGTACGGAAGACGAACTGAAGCTCACCGCCAACACACAACCGGCCATTCTTGCGGTTTCCGTGGCGGCCTCACGTGTGCTGGCGGAACAGGGAATTACCGCGGATTTTGTGGCCGGCCATAGTCTCGGAGAATATTCGGCGTTGGTCGCTGCGGGTGCGTTGAGTTTTTCGGACGCAATCAAGCTAGTGCGCAAGCGCGGCACGTACATGCAGGAAGCTGTGCCTGCGGGCGAAGGGGCCATGGCCGCGATTATGGGTTTATCTCCAGCAGTGGTTCAGGACGCCTGCAAACGCGCCGCGGAAAACGAAGTTTGCACCCCTGCGAACATCAACTCACCGGACCAAACGGTAATCTCCGGCCATGCCAGCGCAGTAAAACGTGCGGTGGAAATTGCCTCGCAACAGGGGGCCAAGCGTGCTGTGATTCTGCCCGTTTCCGCGCCATTTCACTCTGCCTTGATGATGCCGGCGCAGGCGAAACTGGAAAAAGATCTGCGCGCAACGAAATTTTCCGATTTGAGGGTACCGCTGGTAACCAACGTGGATGCCGACACTATCGAAACCGGCGACCAGGCCCGAGACGCGCTCATCCGGCAGGTCACCATGCCCGTGCGTTGGGAAGAATCCATGCGCATGCTTCTCGACGAAGGCGTAACCACTTTCATCGAAGTGGGCCCAGGCCGTGTGCTTACCGGACTAATGCGCCAAATTGAGCGCTCGGTCACCACTCTGAACGTCGAAGATGAGAAAAGTTTGCAAGCGACCGTCGGCAAGATCGGCGCAGCAAAAAACGACGCCGCATGAGCGGAGCGTGTAGCGGCGATATTCAATGCAGGGTCAAATGAATGTTTAATCTGAAAGACAAAGTAGCTCTCGTCACCGGCGCCTCGCAAGGCATCGGGCGCGACACTGCGCTGGCCCTCGCGGAAGCAGGCGCCAAAGTTGCTGTTGCCGCGCGCAATGAAGAAAAACTCGCGGCACTGGTCCAGGAAATTTCCGCCAGAGGCGGCGAAGCCCTGGCCGTCAAAATGGACGTAGCGGAAGCCGATCAGATCAAAGCAGGCTTCAAGACCATCCTCGAAAAGTTCGGCAAGATCGACATTCTCGTGAACAACGCCGCCATCACTCGCGACGGCCTGGTCATGCGCATGAAGCAGGACGATTGGGAAGCGGTGATCCGCACCAATCTGACTGGCGCGCACCTGTGCATTCAACAAGCGATAATGCCGATGATTCGCGCCAAGTCCGGCCGCATCATCAATATCTCTTCCGTGGTAGCGCAAATGGGTAACGCCGGCCAGGCAAACTACGTCGCCGCCAAAGCCGGTCTGATCGGCCTCACAAAGGCCATCTCCATGGAAATCGCCTCGCGCAATATCACCGTAAACGCCATCGCCCCCGGCTTCATCGAAACGCCGATGACCGATGTGCTTCCAGAAAAAACCAAGGAAGAACTAAAGACCCGCATTCCGCTAGGCCGCATGGGCACCGGACGCGATATAGCCGCAGCAATCGTATTTCTTGCAAGCGACGAAGCCGGCTACATCACCGGCCATGTTCTCGACGTAAACGGCGGCATGTATTTGGCATAGCAGGGGGCAGAATCATGCAGGTCGTGGCTGCTGCAGATGAGAACTCCAAGCCTTGGAGACTTCGCGATGCTTTGAGAGAAAAAGGCGGTCTGGGTGATGCCCAGATCGTTAAGTTACTTGCCAGCGCGAAGCCACTCGAGCTCGTAGAGTTAGCGTTAGGTCTCGAAGAGGCTCACGGAATAGAGATTGTGGATGAGGATTTTTTGGCGGGCAAAAGTGCGCAAGATTTGGGCGACTGGCCAAGTTGACCTTGCCTTGCAGCATCACTAGAATGGGCAGGTTACCTAGGCACGGAAAAACGAGCTTGTAGCACGACAGTCAGCCACACTGTGGTACAGGGACAGCACGATACCGAAGTGCGACGACAGGTCGCGGAGGAACTGGAATGGCCAGCGTGGAAGAACGCGTTAAGCAAATTATCGTCGAGCAACTGGGCGTGGATGAAGCCGAAGTCACGCCAACCGCGTCGTTCGTGGACGACCTGGGCGCGGATTCGCTCGACCAGGTGGAATTGGTAATGGCGTTTGAAGAAGCCTTCGGCATCGAAGTGCCGGATGAGGACGCCGAGAAGATGGCCACGGTCAAGGACGCCATCGATTACATTGAGAAACACGCGAAGAGCAAATAGTCCTCAGCCAGATACCCGCACGAAGGAGCAAGAACGTTGACTCGCCGAGTTGTCGTTACAGGCGTTGGATTGGTCTGTGCGCTGGGCATTGGGACCGACGATACCTGGAAAAATTTAATCGCTGGCAAAAGCGGCATTGGCCGTATCACGCATTTTGATACTACCGATTTCGATTGCAAAATCGCGGGTGAAGTAAAAACCTTCGATCCTTTCCAGTGGATTGAGAAAAAAGAACTCAAGAAGATGGGCCGCTTCATCCAGTTGGCCCTGGCCGGCGCCGATTTTGCCGTAAAAATGGCACAGTGGAAACCCGAACAGTCCGACCTCGATGAAGTGGGCGTGTACGTCGCTTCTGGCATCGGCGGATTCGACATCATTGAGCGCGAGCACATCAAGCTCATGCAGGGCGGCCCCGGCAAGATTTCTCCCTTTTTCATTCCTTCCGCTATCGTGAATCTTGCCTCCGGGCACATTTCCATTCGTTACGGCGCACGCGGTCCGAATTCCGCGACGGCCACAGCGTGTTCCGCCTCCGCACACGCCATCGGTGATTCCTTCAAGATTGTCGAGCGCGGCGCCGCGGAAATGATGATTTGCGGCGGCACTGAAGCCACCATCACTCCGATGGGTATCGGTGGTTTCGCTTCCATGCGCGCGCTTTCCACGCGCAACGACGAGCCGGAAAAAGCCAGCCGCCCATTCGACGCAGGCCGCGATGGTTTCGTGGTCGGTGAAGGCGCGGGTATCCTGGTGATCGAATCTCTCGAACACGCCAGCAAGCGCAACGCGCCAATCCTCGCAGAAATCGTAGGCTACGGTATGAGTGGCGACGCCTATCACATCACGCAACCCGCCGAAAATGGCGACGGCGCATTCCGCGTGATGCGCGCGGCGATCAAGGACGCCAAGCTCACCCCCGACGACATCGGTTACGTCAACGCGCATGGCACTTCCACGCCAATTGGCGATGCGATCGAAACCACGGCGATGAAGCGTCTGTTCGGTGAGCGCGCCGCGAAAAAGCACTTGGCGGTCAGTTCCACCAAGTCCATGACTGGGCATCTGTTGGGCGGCGCCGGCGGCTTGGAAGCAGGCATCAGCGTCCTGGCGCTGAGAGATCAGATCTTGCCGCCCACCATCAATCAGGACGTTCCCGACCCGCAATGCGATCTGGACTACGTTCCAAACGTCGCCCGCAAGGCCACCGTGGACTATGCGCTTTCCAACTCGTTCGGATTTGGAGGCACCAACGCCGCCCTCATTTTCAAGCGCTGGGGCGGCAAGTAAGCGATTCATCAGGAGGGCAGGACTTTAGTCCTGCCGTAAGCGCGTGCGATCAGTTGGGCTTTAGCGCCTGAGCACCTCTGATTCCTCCGTTAACCAAGCCTGGCACCGGGAAGGAACACTCGTGAAAATTATCGTTTGCATCAAACAAGTTCCCGCCAAGGACGCTCCTCTGTCCATTTCCGGCAACTGGATCAAGGAATCGGACATCGGCTTCGAAATGAACGAGCCGGATTCCTACGCGCTCGAAGAAGCGCTGCGTCTCAAGGAAAAACATGGCGGCGAAGTGCTGGCTCTCTCGCTGGGCCCCGAACGTGTAAAGCAGACGATTAAAGAAGCCCTCGCCAAAGGCGCCGATCGCGGCATTCACATCGTTGATGACAATTTTGCGCAACTCGACCCGCTTGGCTCAGCGCAAATTCTGGTGGCGGCCATCGCCAAGGAAAATCCCGACCTGGTGCTCACTGGTTTGCAGAGCGAAGATCATGGTTTCGGCCAAACCGGCGTCCTGCTGGCCGGCCTGCTGAATCTTCCGCACGCCACTATCATCATGCAGATCGAAGTGCAGGACGGAAAAATGAAGTTGAAGCGCGAACTGGAGGCCGGTTGGTTCCAGCATATTGAGTGTCCGCTGCCCGCGGTGCTCTCCATCCAGTCCGGCATCAACAAAGTCCGCTACGCCACGCTGAAGGGCATCATGGCGGCAAAGAAAAAAGAGATCGCCGTAATCCCCGCGGAATCCCTGGGCGTTTCCGCCGAGCCGACGCAAAAAATCGAAAAAATTTACGTGCCCAGCAAAACGAAAAAAACAGAATTCCTCACCGGCACGCCCAAGGAAATGGCGGCGAAGCTCGTGGAAAAGTTGCGGTTCGAAGCACGGGTGATCTGACCATGAAAATCCTCGTCATCACCGAGCAGCGCCAGGGCAAGTGGAACAACACAAGTTTCGAAACGCTGGCAGCTGCACAGCAGATCGCAGCGGCAACCTCCGGCACAATCAGCGCCGTGGTCATCGGGAAAGGCGTCGCGGCCTTCGCCGATGAACTGGCCGCCAAGAACGTCGCGGAAGTCTTGCTTATCGGGCATGAGCTGCTCGAGCACTACACACCCGATGGCTATTGCGTCGCGCTGAAGCAACTCATCGAATCGACCAAGCCCGACCTGGTGCTGTTCCCGCACACCTACCAGGTGCGGGATTTTGTGCCGAAACTCGCCGCCATGATGGGCAAAGGAATGATTGGTGATTGCGTCGGATTCCGCGACGAAGCCGGAAAGCTGGTGTTCGTTCGCCAGATGTTTCAGGGCAAGACAGTCGCCGACGTTTCCTTCACCGGAAACGCCCCGTGGTTCGCATCCTTTCAATCCGGCGCGTTTCGCGCCGATCTGCTAGAGCCGCGTGCCTCCGGCAAAGCGCCGGTGCAAGCTGTGAACGTATGCCTGAAGCCCGAAGACATTCGCACCAAGCCACTCGATTTATTCAAGGAAGCCAAATCCGCCGTAGACCTCACGCAAGCCCCGTTGATCGTCGCCATCGGCCGCGGCATCAAAGCTCCGGAAAATATCCCGCAGGCCGAAGCCGTGGCCAAAGCCATCGGCGGCGAAATCGCCGCGTCGCGTCCGATCTGCGACGAAGGTTGGCTCCCGATGGAGCGCCAGATCGGCAGCTCCGGGCAAACGGTAGCCCCGAAACTGTATCTCGCACTGGGAATCAGCGGCGCCATTCAACACGTCGTGGGAATGAAGGGCGCACGCACCATCGTCGCGGTCAACAAGGATTCCAACGCCCCCATCTTCGAAATCGCCGATTACGGCATCGTCGGTGACATCTTCGAAATCATGCCCGCCCTAACCGAAGAACTACAAAAAGCCAAAGGCTGATCACGCTCACCGGCTTCGACTCCGCGTGAAGCCTTCCTTAATAAAAACTTGTAGGTTATATCACTGCTCAGTTATAGAAAGTTGCGACGCCCTCCCGTTCGCGAGAACTATTAACCACGGCGGCCTCTCTAGGCTCAACACCAAGCAAATGGTTTGAAGCCTTCGGGGCATGCAACGCACAATGCGTCTTTCGCCACACGCTGGTTTGATAAAATAGCCCTATGCCCATTCAACGCGAACAACTGGAAGCGGACGTTCTCATCGTTGGCGCCGGACCTGCCGGTCTCAGCTGCGCCCTGCACCTCGCCAATCTTATCAAGCAGCACAACGCCAGCGGCGCCAAGCCTGAACTTTCTGCCGAAAACATCTACGTCCTCGAAAAAGGCCGTGAAATCGGCGCGCACCAGCTTTCCGGCGCCATTATGGACCCGAAGGCACTAGCCGAACTGGTGCCCGATTTCCAAAAATCCGCGCCGCTCGATACCCCGGTCACCGATTCCGCCGCGCTGATATTCACGCAAAAATCCTCACTTCGCATTCCCATCACCCCGCCGCCATTCCAAAATCGCGGCAACTTCGTCATTTCGCTGAACAAGCTCGTTAAATGGCTCGGCGGCCTCGTCGAAGGGGCAGGTGTTAACGTTTTCAAGGAATTCGGGGGCGCGGATTTAGTCTATGAAGG
>Ga0210384_10000948_pt1 | contig 41599 bp, 36 predicted proteins | sample IncBWH2MmetaG_FD_160574 | JGI IMG/M metagenome (GOLD analysis project Ga0210384, IMG submission 160574) | Forest soil microbial communities from Barre Woods Harvard Forest LTER site, Petersham, Massachusetts, United States - Inc-BW-H-2-M | ecosystem: Environmental > Terrestrial > Soil >... | reverse complement strand
TGATACGGCTTGCCGCCCCAGTCGCCGCTGATTTCGTCAACAAACTTCTGGCCGTAGCCGGTAGAGCCGCGCGGATTGATCAGGACCACTACATAGCCGCTAGCCGCGAAGAGTTCGAAATTCCAGCGATAGGACCACCAGTTACCCCACATGGTCTGCGGCCCGCCATGAATGATGAACTTTACTGGATACTTCTTGCTGGGGTCAAAGCCCGGCGGCTTGAGGATGAAGCCCTCGACTTGGGTCTTCCCAGCGCCCGTGAACATGAACGGCTCCAACGGCTGCATGGAAATCTGGGAAAGCACGGAATCGTTGAGATGAGTAAGCTGCTTGCCCATTCCCGGCTTGAGCAATTCTTCCTCGGTTCCGGCGATGACCTTTAGCGCGCGAGTGTCTGCGATATTGACGCCGTAGATTTCGTTTGGCGCTTTAACCGACATGCGCGTGAATAGCAGCGTCTTTCCATCCGCGGTAATGGTTAGGTCGTCATTGTGTCCCGCCACGATCGCGACGAACGGCCCATTGCCTGCTGCCACATTAACTTCGAAGATTGGCGATTGGCCCGCCTGTTCCGACGTAAAGTAGATCATCTTCGAATCCAAAGCCCAGACGAACGAACCCACCCAAAGATCAAAATTCTCTGTCAGGTTTTTGATCTCGCCGCTCTTGCGGTCATAGATCACCAGATTGAACTTGTCGCTCTCGAATCCGGCGCGCTTCTGCATGCGCCAGGCGATGTACTTTCCGTCGGGTGAATAGAGCGGCGTGTCGTCACTGCCCGGACTGGTGGAAATCTTCTTCGCCTCTCCGCCCGTTATGGGAACGATGAAGATGTCGTTGTTGGTGCTGGCCGCTTCTACCTCGTCGTGGTTGCTGGTGTAGGCGACTTCTTGCCCGTCGGGAGAGATGGCGTACATGTCCTGCCCGCCAAGGTTGAACGGCGGCACCTCGTGATCGCCCGGAGTAATATCGTGCGGCGTTCCCCCATCGGCAGCAATTATAAAAAGATGGCTGCGCTTGAATGAGGTGTAGCTGTTCCAATGGCGGTAGAAGAGCCGGGTGAAGATCTTGGCCTGCACCTTGGATTTGGCGCGCTCGTCATCGCGCTGCTTGTTGCAGGCATCGTCCGGACAATCGGGATACACACTGGAGACGAACAGAATATTTTTGCCATCGGGCGACCAGACAGCGCCATCGGCTTCGGTGGAGATTGAAGTTAATCTGTGGGCGCCGCTCAGCGTGCCACTCTCAGCGTCAAAATCGGCGACCCAGATTTGCGAGTTGCCATCTTTGGCCGAGGTATAGATCAGCCGCTTGCCATCGGGCGAGAAGCGCGGACGGTCTTCCCCGGCAGGATCGTCGCTAATCTTTTTCGCGTCGCCGCCGGCGAGAGGAACAATCCAGATATGCGGGGTCTTCTTGTTCGCCTCCAGGTCAACATCCTGCGCGGCGAAGACCACCCACTTGCCATCGGGAGAAGGCACGGGCTCGGCTACGCGCTTGAGCGCCATCATGTCCTCAAAGGTGAATGGATGTTTGGATTGGGCAAAACCGGCAGAGCTGAGAAGCAGGAAGAAAACAACTGCAAAACGAAGTCTCATGGGAACTCCAGACAAACTTAGTAGTCTAGAAGAATCAGAGCAGCTTGTCATGCAACGCCCCTTGGTGACGTTCGGTTTCCGTTACGGAACAAAGAGCCTGCGGTTGGTGTCTACCGTTAGCATTGGTGGCGGTTGCCGCGCGTATGCTAAGAATTATGTGGATGACGAAAGATCGAAAACAAAAGCTGTTGCAGGCCGCGAGTTGTCTGCTGTGTGCGATCGTGGCATGGAGATACCCTAGCCTTCTTGAAGGAACCGAGTTTAGCGGAGGCAGGGTCACCGGCCCTGTGCTCGGCCTGTTCGACAGCGGAACCTGTCTGTTTGTTCTCGCGCTGTTCCTGACGTTTGTGGTTCGACGAGTTGCTGCGGCGATGGCGCTTACGGCCTCACTGCTCTGCTTGCCGCTTTATCTCTACTTCACAGCTCCCGGTCCTTTCCGTCGAGTTTTCAGGGGTGAATACTCGGTCCCGCTACAGGCGAGTTTCGTATGGGATGGGCGGACGATTGCGGGAATGCTCGCCATCGCGATTTTGGTATACGTTTGTCTTCGCAGTTTTTCCGCTATTGATCGTGAGTTCGTCCCAGAGCGACAGTAGCCCAGCGCGGCAAGCCGCGAGGAAGAAGAGCAGCGTTTCTGTAAAGCCTCCACGCGCCATGTTCCTCCCCTCTGTCATGTTGAGCGGAGCGCCACGACTCCATGGGCAAGCTTACAGAATCTCAAGCGCGCAGTCGAAACACCCCGAAAAGGTGCGGTCTAGATTCCGCATCAGGGAATTTTCCCGATGCCGCCGCCAGCGCAACAGGCTGGGCGCGCGCAACCGCTTCCCGCCCTACATTCCGGGATTATGCGCAACGATCGCCGCGAGTAGAAGTCACGACCTGCGGTTGCGGGGACACACTCTGGGGAGAATTCCCTACGGCGGCATTTCTTTCGCAAGGCTTTGTCGGGGCGTTTCGACTGCGCGCCCATCCCTCTCGAGGCTGCAGATTTTCTCCAGGCTCTCCGCTCAACATGACAGTAAGGAGATGGTTTGGCAGGTACCTATAGCCCAGTTTATCGGGTGATCGCGGTGCCGCTGCGGGTCACTCTGATCGCAAAGATCCGATCCATTTGTTTTTGCCCAGCCTCTGTTAGGCGTACAGCTCGGCTTGCCTTCCGCCGAACAATGGCCCGCGAGCGCAGTAGCCACTCCAGAAGGGCAGCTCCCAGAGCTCCGCCGAGATGGGGCACGCGGTGGCTCCAATCCAGGCAGGCGTAAGCGAAGCGCCGCCGTTGCGCCTGCGCACCGCTCGAGTCAATTCCCAAACCGCGCAAAAAATTCTCTCCGGCTCTGGTCAGGTGGAAGTCGCCGGTACGCTCGCGCAGGTAATCCTTGTCTTGCAGCCGGTGCAATATGGCTACGCTCAGTTCACCCGCCAGGTGGTCGTAGCAGGTACGCGCAAATACGAGTTCCGGGGCGGTGTGGTACGCGGCGCCATCGGAGGCTCTCTTGCCATGGACTGCAACGGCTAAAGATTCCAGGGCCGCGGCCACAGGTGGGCCGCCCAAGCTGTAGAACTTGTTCCGGCCCATCGCCTTCATCTTCACGAAACCGGCATCAAGAAGGAGCTTTAAGTGATTGCTGGCGGTTTGGGGAGAGACGTTGGCCAGCATGGCCAGCTCGCTGGCCGGCCGCGACTCGCCTCCCAGCAGGCTCCATAACATGGCTGCACGAGATGGCTCGCCAATCAAAGACCCGGCCCGAGATAAATAGTTGCCTGCATCCATACTTCGATCATACATGAACTATTGTGGAAGCGTGCACATGCAAAATAATTCAACGACATGCCGATCCCGCCGATCCCGATCCCAATTCCGATTCAAAGTCCCGCGAAGCTGCAAGACCCGGTCGCTGCCGTGACCGATCCAGATCCGTATCCTTACTATGCCGAGTTGGTTGCCTCGAGACCGATCTACTGGGAGGAATCCACGCAAACCTGGGTGGCTGCAAGTACCGAGGCAGTAACCGCAGTCTTGACCAATCATCTTTTACGGGTTCGTCCAACGGCGGAGCCGGTTCCCAAAGGGCTGCTGGGAACGCCGGCAGAGAATATCTTCCGGCACCTGGTGCGCATGAACGATGGCGCGGCGCACTGTCCCTTCAAGCAGGCGGTCGCGGCGACTTTGCATGCGGCTGCCTCAGTTCACGTGGAGGCAGTGGGCAGCAAGTGTGCGCAACAGCTTTGGAGAGAAATGCGAGGGGAAGAGATCGAGCCGCAATGTGATCTGCGGCGCATCGCGGATTTCGCCTTGCGGTTGCCGGCATATGTCATGGCGAGCTTGCTTGGCATTCCTGAAGACAAGCTACCCCAGACCGCTCAATGGACCGGGGAATTCGTACGCTGTCTTGCGCCTGCCGGCCGCCCCGAAGAAATCGAGCGCGGCAAAGTTGCCGCTGCTCACCTGCTTGATCTGTTCAGGTCTTTGTTGGCATCACGTCATGGGTTGGCATCGCGTTGCGGGTTCGCATCACAACCAGCCACGCCGGCAGGCTTGCTGGCCACGCTGGCCTTGGAAGCAAAACGCGTTGGAGAGGAAAACCTCGACGTAATTCTGGCCAACGGCATTGGCTTCCTCACCCAGGCATACGAGGCCACCGCGGGATTGATTGGCAATACGCTGCTGATGCTGGGCACGCACCACGATGTGCTTGAGCAGATTAAAGCAGACCGCAGTCTGCTGGAGAACGCCGTCGAAGAGACACTTCGCTACGATGCGCCAGTGCAGAACACGCGCCGCTTTGCTGCCCACAGCGGAATCATCGCCGGCCAGCCCATGAGCGCCGGTGACACAGTTCTTGTACTTCTGGCGGCCGCCAACCGGGACCCGGCGGCAAATCCAAATCCCGAGAAGTTCGACATCCACAGAAAGAACCGGCGCATATTCACGTTTGGTGCGGGCGTGCATGCCTGTCCGGGTGAAGCCTTCGCTAAAAAAATTGCCCAAGCCGGCGTCGCACAGTTGCTGGAATCAGGAGTTGATCCCAGGCAACTTGCCGCAACCGTGACCTACCGCCCCTCGGCCAACACCCGGGTTCCAATTTTCGTGGACGCGAACTGATCGTACATTCATGTTACCTTTGTGGTGGCTGACGACAGCACGGTGATGCGTCACGGCAAGCCGCTGAAAACCACATCCATGGACGTTCTCGAAAAGCTTTTTGAGCAGCACTTTCACGCACCGGTCAAGCGGTCGCAGCCGCTGCAGGGGCAACTGGGCGGGTCGGGGCGTCAAATCATCCGGCTGGCTGGGGAAAAACTCAGCGCCATCGGCATTCGCTACGGCGTGCGCGAAGAGAACATCGCTTTCCTCGAGTTCTCGCGGCATTTTCGCAGGCACGGCCTGCCCGTCCCGGAAATCTATGCGGAAGATTTGGGCCAGGGGGCGTACCTGGAAGAAGACCTGGGTGACATCACGCTTTTTGAGTTCCTCTCGCAGAACCGCGATGGCGACGACATTGCTCCTGAGGTCATTGAAGCCTATCGCAAGGTTGCGGCCACGTTGCCGCGCTTTCAGATCGAAGCCGGGCGCGACCTGAATTACAAGCGCTGCTATCCGCGCCACAGCTTTGATCGCCAGTCCATCGCCTGGGACCTGAACTATTTCAAATATTATTTTCTCAGGCTCGCCAGCATCCCCTTCAACGAGCAGGCGCTGGAAGATGATTTTGCCCGCCTGACCAGGTTCCTGTTGACCGCCGAGCGCGATTACTTTCTCTATCGCGATTTTCAGTCACGCAACGTCATGTTGCGCGACGGGCAGCCATTTTTTCTGGATTACCAGGGCGGCCGCAAAGGCGCGCTGCAATACGATATCGCTTCTCTTTTGTATGACGCCAAGGCCGATCTGCCGTCTGAGCTGCGCCAGCAACTGCTCAATCACTATCTCGACACGCTTGCCGGTTTTATCAAGCTGGAGCGGGAAGTATTCATGCGGCACTACTATGGCTACGTTTATGTCCGCATCATGCAGGCGCTGGGCGCTTATGGCTTTCGCGGCTTTTACGAGCGCAAGCCTCATTTTCTGCAAAGCGTGCCCTATGCGCTCAAGAACCTGCGCTGGCTGCTGCACAACGCCGAGCTGCCTATTGCACTGCCGGCGCTGATGGAAGCATTCAAAAACATGCTGGGGTCGGAGAAGTTACAGAGCCTGGCGCCCGAGGGAAACAACCTGACGGTGCGGATTTTCAGCTTCTCATTTCACCACGGGATGCCGACCGACGAGACCGGGCACGGTGGTGGATTCGTCTTCGATGCGCGCAGCATTCCCAATCCGGGACGCGAAGAGCGTTTCAAGGACCTCACCGGCAGAGATGTACCGGTGATCGAGTACCTCAATCAGCAGGAGAGCGTGCATCACTTTCTTGCCAGCGTGATGTCGCTGGTAGATGCGAGCGTGAGCGATTATCAGCGCCGCGGCTTTAAGAACCTGATGGTATCGTTCGGCTGCACCGGCGGCCAGCATCGCTCGGTGTACCTGGCGGAGCGGCTGGCAAAACATCTGCACGGCAAGAGTGGCGTGGAGGTCGTGGTGCGGCATCGTCAATTAGAGAAGCTGGGTCTGGAAAAGTTGAGCGTGGAGACGCCGGGCCAATGAAAGCCATGGTTCTGGCCGCCGGCCTGGGCACGCGCCTGCGGCCGCTCACCGACACCCGGCCCAAGGCGCTGGTGGAAGTCGGCGGGCGCACGCTGCTCGGGACCACGCTCGCCCGTCTGCGCGACTTTGGGATTGGCGAGGTGATCATCAATGTGCATCACTTTGCCGACATGATCGTTGACTACCTGAATGGCAACCATAACTTCGGCATGCGCATTGAAGTTTCGCGCGAAGAGGTTCTGCTCGATACCGGCGGCGGGCTGAAAAAGGCTGCCTGGTTTTTTCTCGAGGATTCCAGCCGCTTAGACACGCCGTTCATTTTGCACAATGTGGATGTCATCAGCACGATTGATCTGGCGCGCATGGTGCAATTCCACACTGAAAATCAGGCCCTGGCCACGCTCGCAGTACAGGAACGCCAGAGCTCCCGACACCTGCTCTTTGATGAGCAGCTTCAGCTTTGCGGCAGAGGGCGCGGGCAAAATCAGAAAGACGAATTGGTTGGGTCTTCATCGCAAGCGCAGATGAAAGCACTGGCGTTTTCGGGTATCCACGTTATCTCTCCTCGCCTTCTTACCATGATGACGGAAAACGGCGTCTTTTCCATCATTGACTCCTATTTGAATCTCGCTGCCCGTGGAGAAAAGATCATCGCGTTCCGGGCGGATGAATATCAATGGCGTGATCTCGGCAAGGTGGAAGATTTGAGGCAAGGCGGCAATTAATCCCCTATCTCTCTAAATAACAGGGGCATAGATTCTGGCCCTGTTAATGCGCTATAATTCGCGCTCCCCATCACTTCATAATTTCAAGGAGTCACAATATGACCCGGCCTTGCTCGCGCAACAGCCTTGTGGTTTCCCTGTTCGTTTTCCTGGCAGTTACGCTTTCTGCTGCCCAGATGCAGGTGGCCAGCCTGCATTCCGATAACGGATTGGTGTGGCAGCGCACGTCGCCCACGGCACAGAAACCGGATGGCCCGGTGCTCTACCAGTTGCTGTTCAGCACCGCAGGCATACCGAACCAGATTTCCAAGTTCGATACCAACCCGCGCCACCTGACCAACTCGCTGCTCAGCGACAACGGCAGCATTCGTGTGGGTACGGGCAATCTTTTCGCCATTGCCAGCAATGGCATCATCACCTTTGCCAGCGGCCAGACTTTTCCCGGCGGCGGTGCGGGTACGGTGACCAGCGTAGGTCTGGCAGCGCCGGTCTCGGATTTCATTGTCAGCGGATCGCCGGTCACCGGTACCGGCACACTGACCTTCAACTGGAACATAGCGCCAGCAACCGCCGACACCGCTAGCGCCATCGTCAAGCGGGACGCGAGCGGGAATTTCGGCGCAAACACAATCACGCTGGATGGCAACCTGGCGCTGCCTTCCACTGCTTCTGGCACTGTGGGCGTGCTCACCATCGGAGGTGCACCGTTCCTGCACAGCTTCGGGTCTCCGGCTAACACCTTCGTGGGCCTGGCGGCCGGGAACTTAAGCCTAACGGGAGCCCTGAATACAGTAGTGGGCAACGGTGCACTTTCCCATGAGACGAGCGGCGACAGCAACACAGCTATCGGCGTGAACGCTCTCTACACCAACACGATTGGCGTTGGCAACACTTCCACAGGAGTGAGCGCTCTCAACTCCAACACTCAGGGCGGCTTCAACACCGCCATCGGAATGGCGGCCCTCTTCTCCAATACGGCCGGGAACTACAATGTCGCCATCGGCCGCGATGCCGGATACACCGGGACTCCCGCCAATGCGAACACTACAGGCTCGCAAAACACGTTTGTCGGCTACAGCGCCGGCCCAGGGACATCCACCCAACTGACGAATGCCACCGCGATCGGCTCGAATGCCAAGGTTTCATCCAGCAACTCGCTGGTGCTGGGAGATGGCACTGTCAACGTAGGCGTCGGAACGCCCACTCCTGGAGCGAAGCTTGATGTCTCGGGTACAGTCCGCGTCGGCAATGCCACGACCACAGGCACAACCATCGGCGCTATTCAAGCTGGGACGGCGACGCTTGGGACGAGCCTCACCCAGGAAGCGCAATTCACGGTAACGTTCCCTTCGACTTTTGCCAGTGTTCCCCACGTCATCGTCACGGCGCGCGCTGCAGATGCCACCGTCGCCGACGTTTTTGCAGTTTCAACGCGGAGCATCTCGACCACTCAATTTGTGATCAACATCATACGGCTAGACATGAACGCAGGCTGGGGACAAAACCTGCAGCTCGATTGGTTCGCGTGGCAGTAAATATAAAAGCCCCGGCATTGCTGCCGGGGCCGTGATTCACGATGAGCGGCGTGATTTTTTTGGAACCACGCCGGCCTATCTCCCCGTGAAATCTGGCCTCTTGGAGCGCAGGGGAACTCTTCGTTCCCGTGGCTACCCCAGGAAACCAAGCTTGGGTGTACTGAAGTTCGCGAGGTTCGGGAAAATTGAATTAATCGAACCAGAGTGCCAGCGTGGTGGCACGAGCCGCCGAGCGTCTACCTGCGCCAGAACAGCCGCCGATCTCCCAATAAAAAACAACGCAGTGAATGCTGCGGCTGAACTCCATGGTCCCACAGTCGGCTCCGATTACCATTCTGTGATGTGGGCCGGGGGAAGCCAGAGCTTACGCTCATCACATCTTTAAAAACAGATACTAGTGTTGAAGAACAGATGCTAATGGAGTCTTCCTATCTGGCAAACATTACGTTGGTTTTCGTCCGCTGAGAATTAGGACGATGACTCAGTGGCCAGTGAGGTCCAGACACGTTATGCGCCGATGGGCCCGGTGCCCGGGCGGACTGCTCGTAGTGATATCTTGAGTTTCAGCCTGCTTTGTAGATTTGCCGCAAGGAATGCAGATATGCCTTTTGTCTCGATTACGCGTCTTCGTATACGATCATGGCGGTTTCTGCCCATATTCTTCATACAAGTCTTGCGAACGGCGCGACAGGCCAAGTCTGCTGAAGGCAGCCTCGCTGTCTCGATGCTCCGCGAAGCCAAGAACACCTTTTGGACGCGGACGGTGTGGAGCTCCGAGCAGGCCATGAAAGCGTATATGCTGTCCGGCGTTCACGGCAGAGTCATGCGCCGATTGATGAAATGGTGCGACGAGGCCGCCGTTATCCATTGGACCCAGGAATCGGCACAGCCACCCACCTGGGAGGAAGCGTATCAAAAGCTTCTGGAAACAGGGCGGCCATCCAAGGTCAATCATCCTACTGAAGCCCATCGCCTGCACCAGATTCCGTCGCCCAAGGTTCGGGCAAAATCGGAACTGCTGTTTAAGTAGCATTTTCCCTAACGCTGCGGAAAAACGTTTTTCTGGGCGCTTTGCTGCGCGCATGCCTGCGGCAGCAAGGAAGTGTTATTTCCCAACGACTTATGGCACAGTTAATCCGCAACCTCTAAATCCGTGCCCTGACACAACCTTGAATTATGAAACTAGTCTTTGCCAACAAATCTTTACATTGCCTGGCCGTCAACTCTGATGGAACATTACGCATCTAATCTTGGTAAAATTCCTTTAGGTACAATCTGCATGACTTACACGGCTTCATGGTGCTTTCGGAGTTTTGTCTTGGCGGCAATGGCTGCCCTGCTGTTCATCGTCGTCCCGGCGTTTGCCGATGAGGGTGAGGGTCCGCTGAAGCCGGCTGAGCCCACGGGCATAACTCCCGACGAAATCATCAAGAAGTTCGCGACGAAAGAAAAAGTGTTCAAACAGGCGCGCGACAACTATACCTACCGGCAATCGGTCACAGTCGAGACGCTGGATGGCGATACCGTGGATGGCGACTATCGGATCGTGACCGACATCCTGTTCGACGACAAGGGCCGGCGTATCGAAAATGTTGTCTTTGCGCCCCAGCCGACCTTAACCCGCATCGGAATGACCCGCGAAGATACGGATGACATTCAGAACCGCCTGCCTTTCGTGCTCACCAGCGACGAACTTCCGGAATACAGCATTCTGTATGTCGGCCAGCAGAAGGAAGATGATCTCGACACTTACGTTTTCGACGTCGCCCCCAAGCAGATGGAGAAGAACAAACGTTATTTCCAGGGGCGGATCTGGGTGGATAATCGCGACTTCCAGATCGTGAAGACTTACGGCAAGAACGTTCCCGATATCCACAAAGGCCAGGAAAATTTATTCCCCAAGTTCACCACCTACCGCGAGCAGATAGACGGCCAGTATTGGTTCCCGACCTACACCTACACGGATGACACCCTTCACTTCAAGAACCAGGATGTACACATCCGCCAGATCGTGAAGTACACCAACTACAAGCGCTTCGGATCGAAGAGCAAGATCATCTACGAGGGCCAGGAGCTGCCGCCGGGCGAGAAGCAAAATCCACCGCAACAGACTCCACCGCCAAGCACGAAGTAAGAAGTGGAATTTTTGTAGAGACGCAGCATGCTGCGTCTCTATTTCTTCTCCGATTTCTCCAGTTTGCTCAGCTCGCGCTTGAGGCGCACGTGTTTCACCGCCAGGAACGAGAGATAGGCGATGTGGATCACCCAGGTCACAGCATAAGCAAGATAAAGATGGCGTAACATCATCGCGCACCTCCTACGGCGGCGAGCGCGTGCAATTCTTCCACGCGCTGTTGTTGGCGCTCCAGCAGGTAACGCACCCAGACCAGCAGAGCGCCGAAAGCAGAAAAAGCAATAAGGTTGATGAAGAAAGCGTGCAGCATGGCGGGATCAAGCCCGCTGCCCGGCCCCCCGGCCAACACCGGCTGCGGGTGCTGCGTGCGGAACCAGCGGATGGACATATACACAAACCCGGTATCCACCGATCCGAAGATGGCGAGCACCGCCGCGAGCACCGGCATAGAGCCGGCGTGCGAGAAGCGGCGCAGCAGCAGATAACTCACATAGATCAACCAGAGCAGCAGCGTGCTGGTGAGGCGAACATCCTCCCAAGTCCACCAAATGCCCCACACCGGACGCGCCCACAGCGGCCCGGTGATCAGCACGATGGTGCAGAACACCACCCCCACCTGCGCCGAGGCCAAAGCCAGGGCGTCCATACGCGGGCTGCGGGTCTTCAAGTAAATCAGCGACGCCGCCAGGTTCACAAAGAAGCACGCAAAAGCCGCAAAGGCAGAAGGCACGTGATAGTAAAAAATTCTCTGGATGTTGCCCATGGTCGCCTCCGTAGGGGCTACGAACATGGCCTGATGGAATCCCCAGATGAGCAACCCAAGGGTAAGAAGAGAAAAAAGAATAAGAGCTGGTTTCATAAACAAATATTCAGGACGTACAGGAAGTCAGATTGGACTCAACCTACAGCAAAACCAGAAGAGGTGCGAATTCTAACGTTTTAATGAACGCAATGCAACTTACTCGGCGTGCAGCACGGTTTCAAACAGTAAAAGCGAAACCGTGGTGAAAACTATATCGTAAACCGCCAGAAACTTGAGTGGCAGGCTGGGAGAACCTTCCCCGGTAAAAATTGCGGTGGTTGCGCCCACCATGGCCAGCAGCGCGGGCACGGAGACGGGAAACAGCAGCAGCGGCAACATGAGTTCGCGGCTGCGCGTGCGCAACGACATAGCTGCAAAAAAAGTTCCGTTCACGATCAGCGCCCAGGTACCCAGCAAAAATACCAGGATCAGCAGGGGCGTATCTCCCAGGGCGCGCAGATTGAAGAACACCACAAACAGCGGCGCCACGACGGCTTCCAGCAGGCAAACAAAAATAAAGTTGCCGATGGTCTTTCCCAGAAAGAGCGCATTGGCTGGGGCGGGCGAACAGCGGAATGCGTCGAGCACCTGATTGCGCAGCTCACGCAGCCAGCTCTGATTGAGCGCCATGGTAGAGGCAAACAGAAACGCCATCCAGATCAGCCCGCCGGTAATGCGGCGCGCCTCTTCGGCAGTGAAATCAAAGGTGAAGCTAAAGACCACCACCACCAGCAAGGAAAAAAATAACATGCCGTTGGTGGCGTCTTTGGAGCGCCACTCCAGGCGCAGGTCCTTGGCCAGGGTCGCTCGGGTGATATCGAACAACTGGCTCATGACGCGGCCCCCTCATTTCGCGAAGCCCCGCCCGAGCTGCCATGTTTTGCCGCCGCTGTTCCTGCTTCGCTGCGCAGCAGTTGGCCCTGGGAAAACAACAGAGAGTAATCAGCTACCCCCTCGACGTGAGTCACCTGGTGCGTGACCACCAGAATGGTCTTGCCCTCGTCACGCAGTTTTTTTATCAGCGCCGCAATGTCGCGCGCCGAAGCCACGTCCAGGTTGGAAAAAGGTTCATCGAGAAGAAGGATTTCCGGGCCGTGCATCAGGGTGCGGGCCAGCGAGAGGCGCTGCCGCATCCCCTGGGAGTAATCACCGGCGTGGCGCTCCAGGTCAGGATCGAGTCCCACAGCCCGAATCGCCGCTACCATTTTCTGCTCTTCTTTGATGCCGTAGAGCGCGGCGAAGTAGCGCAGGTTTTCCATTGCCGAAAGCTCGTCATAGAGCATGCTGGCGTGCGCGACGTAGCCGATTCTCTGCCTCAGCGTTTCGGGCGGACCATCGAAGACCACTTTGCCGGAGGTCGGGCGCGCCAGGCCGGCGATCACCCGCAGTAGCGTGGATTTTCCTGCGCCATTTTCTCCGAAGATGGCATAACAGCGGCCACTGGAAAACTCTGCGGTAACCGAGCGCAAGGCGGCGAAGCGTCCGAAAAGTTTGGTTACCTGCTGGAGCTGGATCATGGGGAGAACATCATACTGGATTGGAGTGATTCGAACCGGTTGAACAGACAGCTTACATCTTTTGCGTGTTCCCTGTGGGATTCTGCCCATTTTGCGCGGGCGCGTACTTGGAGGCACACTTGGCTTGCAGGCCGGTGGCATGAAATACGCCGTCGCGTCCGAACTGGCCTTCGGCCAGTGCCTGCGCGCCGTCTTTGAATGTATCCGGGGGCGCTTCGGTTCCCTGATAAACCACCGGCAGAGTTTTATCCTGCTCAACTAGCTTGAACTCGATCCGCATGCCCTGGCGCTTGATGGATCCGGTGGCAACATTACCCGCTACACGCAGCCGCATTTTATAAATCGCATCACTCTGGCTGGCTTGGGTTTGTAACTCGGAAATAGTTTTGTAATAGCTTTTGCTCTCCTGCACACCGGTGTAGGCGAGGTACGCCAGCGCGAGCACAATGATGACGATCGCGGAGCCGAACTTCAGGTACTTGGAATACTGTGCAGACATTCGCCTAAGACTCTACGCCTCCGCAGCAGAGAGGTCAATTGGGCATTCGACCTCTTGAACTTACCTAAGTCTCATAAGTCCCATTGTCCGGCCGGTGGGCCCACAAACACGCCCAGTTTCAACATCGTATAATTGTCTTTTGCGAGGCTTACCATGACAGTCCCCAACGGCAGCAACGGAGTCAAGCAGAACGGAGCCAGTGTTCCCCAGCCGCGCGCGGAGTGGATCGCGCAACGCCGCACCCAGGCAGAAAAAGCCGGCGACCGGAATTTTTCCCAAATGCACTACGCCCGCAAAGGCATTGTGACCGAAGAGATGGTCTACATTGCCGCCAAGGAAAAGATTTCGCCCGAGCTGGTGCGTGATGAAGTGGCGGCGGGGCGCATGATCATCCCGGCCAACATCAACCACCCTGAGCTCGAACCCATGGCGATTGGTGTGGCTTCGTTGTGCAAGATCAACGCCAACATCGGTAACTCGGCCGTGACCTCGAACGTTGATGAAGAGCTGAAGAAGCTGCACACTGCCGTACACTTCGGCGCTGACACGGTAATGGACCTCTCCACCGGCGGCGATATCCATAATATTCGCGAGGCTATTCTGCGCCACTCGCCTGTGCCCATCGGCACGGTACCGATTTACGAGGCCATCTCGCGCGTGAAGCGCGTGGAAGACCTGAACGCCAGCGTAATGCTGGAAGTCATTGAAGAGCAGGCGGAGCAGGGCGTGGATTACATGACCATCCATGCCGGGGTGCTGATCCAGTACCTGCCGCTCATTACGAAACGTATTACCGGCATCGTGAGCCGCGGCGGCGCGATCCTGGCACAGTGGATGGCACACCACCACAAGCAGAATTTCTTGTACGAGTGCTTTGACGATATCACAAAAATTTTCGCCAAGCATGACGTTTCTTATTCCTTGGGCGACGGCCTGCGGCCAGGATGCATCGCCGACGCCAGCGACGAAGCCCAGTTCGCCGAGCTCAAGACTCTGGGTGAGCTTACAAAAAAAGCCTGGGAGCACGACGTTCAGGTCATGATTGAGGGACCAGGGCACGTCCCCATGGATAAGATCAAAGAGCAAGTGGATAAAGAGATCGAGTACTGCTACGCTGCACCTTTTTATACGCTTGGCCCGCTGGTCACCGATATCGCGCCTGGATACGACCACATCACCTCGGCCATCGGCGCGGCCATGATTGGATGGCATGGCGCTTCCATGCTGTGCTACGTCACACCGAAAGAGCACCTGGGCCTGCCCAACGACAAAGACGTGAAGGACGGCATCATCGCTTACAAAATCGCGGCGCATGCAGCAGACCTGGCGCGGCACAGGCCAGGAGCGCGCGACCGCGATGACGCCCTCAGCTATGCCCGCTACACCTTCGATTGGGAAAAGCAGTTCGCGCTGTCGCTTGACCCCGAAACCGCCCGCGCCATGCACGATGAGACCTTGCCTGACGATTTTTACAAGGAAGCCAAATTCTGCTCCATGTGCGGACCGAAGTTCTGCTCGATGAACTATTCACAGAAAGTCGATGAATACAACCGCACGGTGCACGGGGTGGAGAAGAAAGATTACTCCGAGCTGGTGGAAAAGCTGATCAGCCTCAAATAAAAATTCGCTCGCCTGAAATCACATACGGCTCACGGCCTTTTGCGCAAGAACCTTCTCTGCGTCGGTATTCGCTGTGGCTCCTTTAAGACCACTTACCGACAGATCCATTATTACCTTCGGCGTCAGTACATGCAGGTGACCATTGGGATCAACGTAAGCGTCCTTTCCCAGGCCTGTCACCGTGGTCAGGTTAGTCCCTTTATCTTGCCAGAGTTTTTTCTGCGCCTCCCACATGTTGCTTTCCGCGCCCATGCTGAGGGGACCAAGGTAAATGTAGACCATGGCCATCGAGGTAGAAGCTGTAGCTACGTATGCGCAGGCCTTCGCGCCCAGCGGCGTGGTCGTGTCTCCCTTTCCACGATCCAGCGGCTCGCCCAGCACCGCCTCTGCGTCGACTTTGGTGACCAAGGCACAGGCGTCGTAATCAGCAGGCCCTTGTTTATCGTTCAGCTGTTCGGTTTTGAATTGGTACTCGTAACCGGAATCGGAATTCTTACTGAAGTTGCAAGCCGCCAGCCCAAGCAGAATCATCAACATCAATATGGCAGTTTGATACTTAGTGTTGCGAGTCATGAGTTCGCCCTCCGAAAATTTATATTGGATTGTGACTTCAGGGCCACTGCTGGGAAGGTGCAGTGGGATTCAGCAAAACCGATTATAGAAGGAATCTTGCAATTGCGGAGTGTGTGTTCTCAATCCCGCACACGGGTCAATGAGCGCCATTTGCCGTGCAGCCATATCACCACGCCCAGGGCAACAATTTCGGTAGGACCGCCGTTCGGGAGCGTGACCTCAGACCAGGAAGTGAAATTTTTTGTAATGACGTGGACGGCAAGCACCATCCCGCCCGCTGCAATGAGACTGCCTATGATTGCCTCGCTTCGTGGAGCAATTCTCATACGCCCTCCCTGGATTTTGGGCGCAATGTATCACAAATTTCAGCGTGCAATAAAGTTAAGTGAGTGGATTGTTGACACTCTTGATTTCTGATTTGAATGCCATCCTTTCGTAGCGTTACATATATCTAGGGGCTCCGCGGTAACTGCTGCGCCCTCGCTCACCCTTGGGTATCTACTGAAAGCGATTACTGAAAGCTTTCCAGTTTCTCCGCGCCCCGATTGATGGCAGCGGCCAGTGCAGCAAGCTGCTGCTGGGTGCGGAGGTTATCGCCGGCATCAATGGCTTCATTCACGCCTGGAATCACCACCGCAGCGTAGCCGGTATATTCGCCCGGCGCATAGACCGCATGATGGAACCATGGACGATTAGGAAGGCCTTCAGGAATGAGTAATCCCCGCTCCGCCTCCAGCAGGACGCGGTTTAACCTGGTTGCATCTGTCGCAGCATCTTTCTGTTTTGCTCCGATAGCAGCACCGGCAGCAGCCAAACGTTTCGCGGCATTCAAAGCAGGGAGGAAATCAGGCCCATTCTTTCCCAGCTTTTCCGACGACTTTTTCTGCGCAGCCTCAAGGTAAGAGGTAATCTCCCTGCCATAGTTTTCGTAATCATAGGGCAGCACGTCGGCATCGGCCATGCGCAAGGCTTGCAGGCCGAACACCCGGGCCATCTGCTGCTCATATTCAAATGTCGGATCGCCGAATTTCTTGAACCAGGTAAAGTCGTCGAAGGCCGAGTGATACACCCCGTAATCTCCACCTGATGTGATGTCGCCGGAAGGCACACCCAGGTGTTGCAGAAAGGCGGTGAAGTCAGATCCACTGCCCAGATCGCCTACACGCACCTCGGCAGCAGCGGGCTGTCTGGGACTGCTGATCTCCTCGTGGCCAGCGTCGCGTGGGGCGCTGTCTTTTGTCCGCTTCTCCTTCCATGCGTCATACACAGTTCCCCCAGCCGGACTGGGAACAGCTTTAGTTACGTCACGCACAAACTGTTTCAAACTGGGAACAGCAGAGGCGTTGAAGTTCGGACCGGAGACACCCACATCCATGTTGAAATACACTACTGCGTTGGCCAGCTCTTTCTCATGCTGCTCGGCCCACTCGGTCGAGCCGATGAGCCCTTCTTCTTCCGCGTCCCAGCTTGCAAAGATGAGGGTGCGTTTGGGCTTCCATCCGCTCTTGAGCAACTCGCCGATGCCGTGTACCGCCTCCAGCATGGCGGCCGTGCCACTGTTGGGGTCTACCGCGCCGTAAACCCAGGCATCGCGGTGATTGCCGGCGATCACTAATTGATCGGGCTCCTCGGTTCCCTTCACCTTGGCGGTTACGTCCCAGATGGTGCGGTATTGATAATCCTGCTTCAGATGGATCTTCACGCGCACCGGTCCCGGACCGATGTGATAGGCAAACGGAAGAGCGCCTTGCCAGGGACGCGGCGAAAGCGGGCCGCGGAGGTTTTCCATGATGGGGCGTGCATCCTGATAGGAGAGCGGCGTCGCGGGAATGTGCGGAAGATTGACTGCCTTCTCGGGGGGCACTCTCTGGTTGTCGGGCAATGATGGTACTGACGCTACTCCGGGGGTCGTGGGGTCTCCGGGATACTTGAACATGTACATGATGGAGCCACGCTGCACCGCGCTATCAGGACGCCACGGTCCATCGGGATACTTGTCACCCTTGAAATAGCCATCATCGATGGGATCGGAGTAAATAATCATGCCGGCGGCGCCGTGCTGTTCGGCGATGTACTCTTTGACTCCCCGGTAGTTTTCGCCGTAACGCACAATGACGATCTTGCCGCGCACGTTGATCTTCATGTCTTCCAGCTTCTTGAAGTCTTCCGGACGGCCGTAGTTAGCAAACACAACTTCAGCCTCAACATCGCCCGAGGGTGAGTATTCGTTGAAGCCCGGCGTTACCCGCGGATCATCCTGGAAGGGGTCACCATTGACGTGCTCCGGCCTGGGAGCGTGGTAATCGGGCATCGGCGGATTGACGATGCTCACACTGACCTCGACCGGCAGGTTCATCCAGACTCTGTACTCGGTAATTTCGGCATCGAGTCCGGCTTCGCGGAATTTCTGGAGCACATACTCCGCTGTCTTTTTGTCTTCCGCAGAGCCCGCGATGTGCGGCTCGGCTGTGAGGATTCGCAGGTGCTCTTCCGCCAGCTTAGGATCGGGTACCGCGAGAAAGCGGATTTCTGCCTGCTGCTCGGCGCTGAAATTGCGAAATCCGGTTATCGTGGATACGGACGCCGGCTGTTGCGCTGAAATAACAGAAGCCAAAAAAAACATGGTGACCGGCAAACGCCCTAAAAGAGAAAGCTTCATGAAGTTTCCTGTTCTCGAACCTGAAACTATGAAGATTACACTAAATGCGAGGATCAAGACCATGCGTGACCGAGGAAAGACCGGATAAAACCCGCCGTGCCATCACTTCCCACAGGTTTCTGCACCGCCCTTCCGAATGTGACAATTTGTAGTTGAGGTCAGAGGTTTCCAGGCGCGCCGTCATGTTCGTGAATGAATGATTTAGGGTTAGCTCAACCAGCGCAGGGGGATTTGGAAGATAACGCTTGATTCCGGTCTATTTCCGCGGTGGGCAACGGCTTGATGAAGGACCTTCCAGAGTAGTCCAACCGTCGAAGAGGAGCATGGATGCCACGTGTTTCGAAAAATTCGTCTACCGCATTCCGTGCTCCCTTCCAGTAACCGTAATCGTCGAATTGAATTATTCCTCCGGGAACAACTTTGTCGTACAGGTTTTCCAGACAAGCCTTTACACTTTCGTACCAGTCTCCATCAATGTGTAGCAGGGCAATTTGTGGGATTGGGGCGGTGGGCAGGGAGTCTTGAAAGAGTCCCTTGACGAATTGCACCCGATCAGCCACTGAAAGCTGCTGGAATAAACGCTTTACTTCTTCAAGAGTACCGACGCAATCGCCGGTATAAAGGTTTGCAATTTCGTAATCAGGATCTTTTGTAGTAGGCGCCGGCAAGCCTTCAAAAGTATCAAACAACCAGACTGTACGTTGTGCTTCCAGCCTGCGAAGAGTCATGGCCATCAGCGCCGCGCTGCCACCCTTGGCACATCCGCATTCGACTAAGTCTCCCGGAACCTGTTGGCGTACGACATGGCGAACCCCCAGATACAAGGCCCGTAGCCGAGCATTGCTGCACATGGTATACGGGCGCACCTGGCGATACAGGAGAGAAAACTCGAGCGGGGAGACAAGATCCCACACATTCATCGCTCCCCTTATGGCTGTGTCCATCACGAGCCTGGGGTCCCGCACTCTGTAGAGAACTTCTCTCAACGAATGACGCACTGGCCTCCGCTCCGAGGCCCGCAGACTGCGATGCACTGTTTCGGCCGCTCAGGTTTCATCCGTGCCTCGGAATAAAGTAACCGGGGGGACAGGTTTTTTCTTTGCATTTCAACTCTCCGGGTTTCCGAGCGGAGCTCAACTCAGCCCATTACATCAGGAAATATTGGAAGCGTGCAACCGGGCAATAAAATGGAGCGAAGCCCCAAAAACAAAATCGAACGGCGGCGGATAAAGATTGAGATTGCGTTCCATCCTTTCCGGAAAAAGTTCCAGCTCCTTCCACGCTTGCGCCCAACGAGATCGATTCCAGTAGTTGTAAGGCAAACTCACTCCAAAGCGGGCATTCCCCACCCAATCCATCAACCGCAGCCGCGCTCCGGAAAATATCCCTTCGCGCTCATGGTCCTTGATCACGATAACCTTGCGAGATACCCTGCGCGCCTCGCGCAGCAACACCATGGGATCTTCGGTGTGGTGCAAAACGTCAGCGAACAGAACCGTCTCGAACGCGCCGTCGGGATAAGGAAGGGTGTATCCATCGAACGATCGTACGGGAATGCAGGTTTGTTGCCGGACCAGCACATCCACCCCTTCCAATACGAGATCGGGGCGCAAGGCGAGCAAGCACCCGGCAACCAGTCCGCTGCCACAACCTACATCCAGCACAGTCGCGTTGCGGGGAATAAGCTCAGCAAACCACTTGCTAAGAATACGAACGCGGCGTCCAATCACCAGGCGTTGGTGCATCGAACCTACAATATTCATTCGCGTTTCATACCCAGCACACTCAGAAAAAAACTGGAAAGGATTATTTCAAAACCAAGGGTAAGCGCAACTACGGAAGGACTCACCAGGCGCAACATTTGAAATGGGTTCAACGGGCCGAATTGCCGGGCGCTCCAATCCGACACCGCCAAGACTGAGCCCCCAAATCCCACCAACATCAGGAGAACGCCCACAAGCAAACCTGTTTCCAGCTTAATGTAACGGAACGCCTTCATGAGCCGCGGATCTTCCGGCAAAAGCCCTTCTGAAATTGCGAATACTTTAGTGAAGGTTGCAAATGCAATCGCCTGAAAGCCCAGCAAAATGCTCATCAATGCATAGAGCAGCGTGTGTATGTCGAATACAACTTGCCCCACACGCTGCGGCCCCGGCAAGAGCCAAAAGGTGCCTGCCGCGCCGAAAAGAATTAACAATATTCCCGGATACAAAAACAGCCAGCGCGGACTGTAAAGCAAAAGGAAGCGCAGCGTGCGCCACCCGTCATGCCAGGTGCGCAGATGGGGAGGCCGGTTGCGACCGTCGGGAGAGAGAGTGGTAGGAACCTCAGCGATCTTCATCTTCAGAAGAGTGGCCTTCACGACCATTTCGCAGGCGAACTCCATTCCGGTGGTACGCAGGCCCATTTGCTCGTAGGCAGACTTACGAAAGCCACGCATACCGCAATAAAAATCACCGCACGGTGAATGAAAGAACAACCGGCCGATTGCAGTGATTGCCGGATTTCCCAGGTAACGGTGTGAAAGCGGCATCGCGTTCCGCTTTATGCCTCCCCGAAACCGGTTGCCCATCACCAGATCAGGGCCGGTGCGCAGTTTTTCGACAAACATCGGGGTGTGCCCGAAATCATAGCTGTCATCGGAGTCCGCCATAACGATGAACCGACCGCGAGCAGCGGCGATGCCTCTTCGCAGCGCGTTGCCATACCCTTTGGCCTCAACATGAATTACCCGCGCCCCAGCTTGTTTTGCAATCTCCTGGGAACCGTCGCTTGATCCGTTATCCGCAACAATAATTTCGCCTGCAATATTCGCCTGCCGCAGGGCATCGGCAGCTTTTTTGATACAAATCGCCAGGGTCTCGGCTTCATTGAGGCAAGGCATCACGACAGAAACTTCCAATTCGTCTTCTGTCGCGCCGGTTTGCACCTCTGCGGCGGTCCGCTTTTCATTTTTTTCAAGAGTTTGCACGAAGTTCATTTTGCGTAATTTAGCATTGTAACAAGGTCTTCAGCGCGTCCTGTTCACTCTTGTTGCTTTGTGCAAAATCGGCAAGTATTGCAACAAAGACATAGTTCCAGCCGCTCCAGCAGCATTCCGAAGCGTCATTGCCATGGTATATAATTTCTGCACTTTGTCGCTGAAGGACACTCAAAACTCGCCCATTGGCCGGGAAGCGGCGCCTCGCGATTTGCGTTCATGAAGAATTCCCGCCGCATTCTTCTTTTCATTTGGATTGTTTTTGTTCTTCGCGGAGTATTCTATAGCGCCGTGTTCCCGATATGGGAAGGATACGACGAACCATTTCATTTCGCCTACCTGCAGCAGCTCATCCATCACGGCGAAATTCCCGGCATGTCTACTCCCATGTCGCGGGAACTGTTGCAATCTCTACACGTGCTGCCGCTGCCCTGGGTCCTTTCGCAGGAAGACCTGCCGCAACCGGCCTTTTCGCACGAAGCCTATTGGAAATTGTCCGGAACCGAACGTGAGCGTCTGCAAAAACAGTTCCGGGAGATTCCCCCCTCCTGGGGCGAAGAAGACTCCACCGAAAAGAAAATCAGTAATTATGAAACCCAGCAGATGCCTTTGTATTATCTTGTTTTCTATTTCCCGTTGAAGCTTATGCCAGGCTTTAGTCTGGCATTGCGCGTTTTGGTTTTGCGTTTCCTCAACGTTCTGCTTGCTTCCTGTATCGTCCCGCTCGGATACCTTGTGGCCACACGCGTCTTGAAGGACAAAAGTCCAGCCTTGTCCCTGATGCTGTTGATTGTTGCCTTGCCGGAATTATTCATCGATCTGTCGCGCGTGGGAAATGAGAGCCTTGCCCTGGTGCTTTATACGGCTGCAGTCTACCTGGCGCTGAGGATTGTGGAGGGCCCGCAGAATTTCAAATATTTCCCATGGCTCGGAGTTGTTCTAAGCCTCGGGCTTCTCACCAAGGCGTACTTCCTCACTGCCGTCCCCGCCTTATTTCCGATCATCGTTTGGTGTTACCGGCAATGGCCGCGGGAGAGAAATCGGCTGCTCAAATTTTCAACTTTGACCGGCGCGGCCCTGCTGATAATAGCCGGCCCGTGGTATTGGCGGGTCCATACTCTGACCGGATCGTGGTCGGGTGTAACCGATGATGTCGCCTTGCGGTCACTCTCCCGCTGGCAAATTCTAGCCCAGGTTCCTCATGTGAATTGGGCCGGCGGGATCGTTTCCATACTGCTTTCGCATGTGTGGTTTGGCGCCTGGAGCTTCCTGAAATTCAACAGACCCGTCTATTTATTCTTTGGTTTAATTATTCTTTTGGCGGTCCTGGGAATCTGCAGAGTTGTTCTGCTTCGTTTAAGAAAAAATTCTCCGGATTCTCAGGCAGAAGATAGGGGAGCGATAGAATCCGGCAAATTGCTGGTCCTGCTATCGTTCTATGCTTTCTTTTGGCTGGGATTGATCTACGACATATTGCTTGTCTATATCCATCTGGGTGTTTCTGCGAGCACAGGCTGGTACATGTATTCGCTGATCGTGCCGGAAGCAATTCTCCTGTATCTGGGATTATCTGCAGTTGTCACCAAAAAAAATCGCTCCTGGATTCTTCCGACTTTGACCAGCCTGTTTGTACTGCTCGATCTTTATGGATTGCATTTTCTGCTGGTTCCTTATTACACCGGCGTGATCTCTCACGTTGGTCAGAACCGCGTTGCCGCAGCCGGAGCCGGCCAGCTTATTCAGGTAGGCATTGCTGAATTTGCCCGGCGTTTGAGCATCAACAAGCCTGCTTTTCTGGGCCCTGCGGAAATGATTGTCTTGTGGATTATCTTTTTGTTGGCAACGGTATTCTTAATCTTTGCAGCTTTTGGATTGCGGAAGGCCAGCACTAATCTGGAGTAAGTCCAGGCAAAATCTCAACGGGAGCTGTGGGCGTTTACGTTTCCAAACTTCCCTGCTCAATCACCACATTCTCGCGCACAATCAGACGGTGCGATGCCATCTCGCGCAGCTTGGGTAAAACCCGTTGCACATGCTCTTCGCTATCTACAAAGACAATGACCACAGGCAGCTTGCCTCCGGCATCCACCAGGCTTGAGGTCTTCACCCGGCTGCGTCCGGTGAACCCGGCCACGGCATGAAACACCGTAGCGCCGGCCACGTTTTCTTCGCGCAAATATTTCAGGATTTCCAGATGCAACGGCCGGTGCTGCCACTGATCGGCTTCGTTGAGATAGATGGTGATCTGCACGGCCATACCGATGCCCATTGTATTGCGCCATTCTATAACTACCGCGCTATAGCCATCGCGCCAGGGCCGCTCCGCCGATGACGGCCGCCAGACACAAAATGTTGTTGGCCAGGATGTTGGCCGCCATCAAGTGCCACTGGCCCTGCTCCATGTAGGCGAAGGTCTCAAAGGCATAGCTGGAAAAGGTGGTAAACGATCCACAAAAGCCGATGGCAATGAAAAGACGCCAGCGCGGATCAGCCAGCACGCGCTCCGTGGTCCAGATCAGGAAGAAGCCAAGGACCAGGCTGCCGGAAACATTGATGATGAGCGTGCCGTACGGAAAAGTGGGTGAAAGGACCTTGGCCACATAACGGGAGAGAAAGTAGCGGAACCCAGCCCCTAGAATTGCGCCCAGAGAAACCCAAAGGTATGCCTGCACGATGAAGTCTCCGTCAAAAAATTGTAGGAGTCATCAGCCCGCTGCATCCATGGGCGGTTATGGCGAACCCCATCGCCAAAAGAATTATAGCAACAGGAATAGCTTCAAGCTCTCAGCTCCAAGCTGCAGCCGCACCTCTGAGAGTCTCAGGGCTTTAGCTAGTTTTAGTTATGCTAATCAACTTGTTTGAATTGTTCCCTTCGGCGAGCCGTAAGGGTGATCATAGCGATCCCGTAACCGCTAGGCTTGTTCGTCAAGAGCTCCAGTGTCTCGTCAATCCGGCCAGAAACGGTCCACTGATAACCAATTCGCTGGCACGCGGTAAGCAATTCATACACGACAGTTGACCATTCAGCCTTGACGGGAGTAAGTTGCCAACGAAATGTCCCGACCCAGCCACCGGTCTTCTCGTAGGGCGCCCACTCCGAGTCAGTGGGAGCGAACCCTGCGGCTTCAAGTCTTTGGGCGGCAAACCGTTCAGCCACTGTCCGGTCTTTCGCCGCTACAAAGTATCTAATTGAACAGTCGATCACTTCGGTCTTCATGCTCAACGCTTTCTTTATGAATGCGGAATCGCATAATAACCCTTCCGGGCCTGCACCTTGTAGCCATCCTTGCTGCGGATCTCAATCTTGCGGAAGGTGCCATCTTTTTTGCTGTTGGTGGGTGTATAGCCAACTCCGTATTGGGTGCGCAGCTCAGCAACGATCTGGTCGAAGGCGGTTTTCAGGTTTTCAACCCTGTCAATTTCGAAGACCCGGCCACCTGTATCTTCCGTCAGTTTTTTCATGTAACCCTCGCCTCGGAGCCCATAGATGCCTCTGGAAAACAAAAGAACATAACAGATGGCATCCGCCTTCTGGGCGCTCTCCACGGCTTCCTCCAGGCGCACTTTGCTGCCTTCATCCACCCCATCAGTCATGATAATCATGGCCTTGCGCCCGACCTCGCCCGTGAGCTTTTCCGTGGCCGCCAGGTAAATGCCGTCATAGAGGGCCGTGCCGCGCGCAGAGTTGGAACCGGGAAACGGCCCCCGTGTAATTGATGGACCCGAAGCAGGCTCAACCACCTTGACCGTTTCCATAGCATGCCTGAGTTCGCGAGCCGACGAGGTAAAGTCGTGCTCCAGGTTCACGTCAATATCAAAAGTCATGAAAAAAGCCAGGTCCTTCGGGGTCAGGACATCATTCAGGAAGGCGCCGCCTACCTCTTTTTCAGCGGGGATGACCTGCATCATGCTGCCGCTGGTGTCCATCAGGATGCCCAAGGTAAGCGGCTGATCGGTCTCGGTGCTGAAATACTTGATGTTCTGCTTCACGCCGTCTTCGGTAAGCTCAAAGTCCTCTTTTTTGAGGTTGGGAATCAGGGCGCCGTGTTTATCCTTTACATTGCAGTAAACACTGACCACGTCCACGTTGACTTTTAAGGTGCCCATGGACGGCTCTTCCGGCGTTTGTGCCTGGGATTGCGCCGGCGGGTTTTGGGCCGTACTGCCCTGGGTAGATTGCTGGGCCACGCAGACCAGTGGGCCAATGAGCAGGAGACACCAAAGATGCAACACCATTGTGCAAGAGCGTGCGATGCGTACCAATACCATAAGGGGCCTTTTCTGATAATTTAACAGTATCCTAAGGTTAATAGAGATAATCTAATTAGATGCAGCCATTCAGCCTGGGTTTAGGAAAAGCTGAGATTTTGGGCCCAAGGGACACCGCATATGAACTTTAAGTCGTTCGCGTATCATCTGGTAGTTATAGCCGCTTTTCTCGTGCCGGCATACCCGCAAACTCAGCCGAGCCAGCAGGGCCAAATACCCGATGCTCCTACGCCCAGCAACTCAGCCCCCTCATTCCCCACTACCACGGCGCCGGCTTCGAAGAACGGTGATCGTCCTGTGCCGCCTCCAACCTCGGCCGATGAGCCTCTTCCTCTGCCCCCGCCGCCGACAATGAGCCCAAAGCCCATGCCCACCTCAACCAAGCCGGCCAATGGGGAGAATGACAGTCGCGATGACTTCACCATTAAAAAAGTTGTTAACCTTGTTGTGGTCCCGGTCACGGTAAAAGATTCCGATGGCCGGTTGGTCGAAGGCCTGCTGAAGAAAGATTTCTCCGTTATGGAAGAGGGAGAACAGCAACAGATCAGGTATTTCACCAGCGATCCGTTTCCTTTGTCGGTGGCCCTTGTGCTCGATTCCAATCTGCCGGAGCAGACCATGCGCAAGGTCAAAGAAACCTTGCCGGCACTGGCTGGGGCTTTCAGCGATTTCGATGAGGTTGGGGTCTTTACCTACGGCAATTCAGTCACTGAGCGCCTGGATTTCAGTGGCGCCGGTGACCAGCTTTCAACCGCGCTAAGCCGCTCCGAGGTGGAGTTGCAGGGACGAAATGATGGCCCGCCGGTCGCCTCCGGACCCATGACCGGGGGTCCTTCGCCCTCAGTCAATGGCAAGCCCTTCGAGCCGGGTAAGCCGCACATTACCAATATCCGCCGCGAATCCAGCGTGCTGAATGATGCCATCCTGGCCGCCGCCACGGCCCTGGCCAAGCGCGAGAGCACCCGGCGCAAGATCATCTTCGTCATCAGTGACGGTATGGAATTGGGCAGTAATGCCAGCTATAGCGATGTGCTCAAAGTCTTGCTATCGAACGAAATCGCGGTGTACGCCATTGGCGTGGATTCTGCCGCCATCCCTGGCTACAACACCCTGCAAAACATCCGCATCCCCCGCATTGGGGCCAGCAATGTCCTCGGCAGGTACGTTAACGCCACCGGAGGCTGGCCATTCGCGGAATTTAGCAAGGAAGGGATTGAAGAGGCGTACTCTCGCGTAACGGAGCAGGCCCGTAACCAATACACCCTGGGCTATAGCGCACGGCTCACGGCTGCTAATAACTACCGTAGCATCGAAGTAGTTGTTCACCGCCCAGGGTTGTTAGTCCGCGCCAAAGCCGGATATTATCCGCTGCCTCCCGGGCGCTAGCGCAAGAAAGGTTTATTTTTAGTTATCAATATTAGACACAACCTGTGCATACGGCGCGATACGTATGGTATAAAACATATTCGGTTCGCGCCATATTCTCCAGGTTTTGTGCGGTGAGCTGTTCTCCGCGCCAGTACTCTTCCTTATGCAAGCTAGGCCCAGCCCGTGAGCCGGGACACAAGGCAAGGGTTTGGGCGCCAACTTATGTAAAAGGTCGGACAACGCATTGAGTTTTATTAACTTCGCGGCCCGCGAAATTAACTGCAAAATCGTCTACTACGGCGCCGGTCTTGGGGGCAAGACGACGAACCTGCAGTATATCTACGACAAGACGAACGATAAGGCCAAGGGCAAGATGATCTCTCTGGCCACCGAGACCGACCGAACTCTCTTCTTCGATTTTCTGCCCCTGGACCTCGGAACGGTGCGCGGATTCAAGACCCGCTTTCACCTGTATACCGTCCCCGGACAGGTCTTCTATGATGCCAGCCGCAAGCTAATTCTGCGCGGCGTGGATGGCGTGGTCTTCGTCGCCGATTCCCAGGAAGAACGCATGGACGCCAACCTGGAAGCCCTGGAAAACCTGCACAGTAATCTCAAGGACCACGGCTACGACCTCGTCAAAATCCCCTATGTCCTCCAGCTCAACAAACGTGACCTTCCTAACGTGCTCCCGGTTGACGCCTTGAAGAAAGAGCTGATGCGAAAAAACGAACCCACCTTCGAAGCCATAGCCTTCCAGGGACCCGGGGTGTTTGAAACCCTGAAAGAAGTCGCCCGCCAGGTCCTCATCGAACTGAGGAAAGGCTAGAGACGCGGGCTAGTTGCTCCAAAGGTTTTGAAACGGAATTCCCTCTGCGCTCCTCCGCGTCCTCTGCGGTAAAACCGTAACTACTTCCTGCCCAGAAACCTTATCCTGCCTGTAATTGCTCTCTTCTGAAATGAGCTGAAGGTCAAGAATTGTGGAGAGTCTATGTTGTTGTTGACCACAACAGGATTCCTGCTGTTGGTAATGTTGTTCGAACCGACGCGGAGAGCGAACTCGTATCCATGGAAGCGGAAGCGGCGCTCTACGTGCAAGTTAAGTGCGAAGTAGTCAGGAAAACGGTGGGAGTCGGGTGCTCCCCCAATCTGTTGTTGCTGGTTGACGACGTTGAAGGGAAACCCGGTGTGCCAATCCAATGAATAGGCCCAATCTATTTTCTTCGTGAGAGGAAACCATCCCCAGGAGACGAGGTGGTTCGGAGTGTCCCAGGGCAGCGCCCCTCCGGCCTGCCGCGCAAAAATAGGATTATCCAGCGAGAAATCCAGCACCGCGTTGGAGCGGGCCCGCGAGCGGGTATAGGAGATCATGAACTGGTGGTTCTGGGCAAATTTCTTCTCCGCGGCAATCTGGATTGAGTCATAGCGGCCATTTTGCACATTCAGCAACTGATACACCCCGCCGGTAGTTGCAACCGGATGCACGTTGAAAAAAGCAAAGCCTTCCCGGCCGCGCTTCTCGAGCGTCTCAATCCGCAGGTGAATGGACTTGGGCAACATGCGCTCGAAGCTCAGGCTGGCATTGACAAACTTTGATGGCTGCAAAGTATTGGTATTCACCTGGAACAGGGTCTGCGTGGCTGGTCCGAGGCGCGTAACCCCGTCGGCGGCAAAGTTCTGGTCCAGGCGCACCCCTTGCAGGGAGCGTGTAGCAAAATCAAGGTTCGTGGCATCGTAGAACAGCCCCACGCCGGCACTGATCTTGGTCATGGTGGGTCCATCAAAGAAATAGCTTGTGGCCAGGCGGGGCGAGAACCATGCATCGCGGATAATTTCATCCCAGTCGCCGCGTAATCCATATTCAACAATCCATCGTTCGGCGGGAGACCATCGGTCCTGGGCGTAAGCGCTGCCCTCAAAATTGCTTATCCTGAACCGTGGCGGGCCGGAAAAGGTAGAACGCCGTTCCAGTGTGCCGTCTTCCCGCAAAGTTCTGATGGGTCGGCGCGTATTGAACTGGTGATCTTCAATACTGTCCAGGTCTGCGCCTATGCGCATTTCATGCCGTCCGTGCCATTCCGTCGGGGAAAGATAAAGATTGGCATATCCCTGTACCCGCCGGGCGCGCGAGGCGGTGCGCTCAAAAAAACTGCCCGAGATACCCTCCGGACGAATCGTGAAGGGCAAGCCTCCACGGGGAAGGGTGTCAGTCATGAACTCGCTGACGCCAACCCCGGTTTCAAGTAAAGTCTGCCCGGAATAGGCCGAGTCTCTGATGTCGAACATCTTGATCGAAGCGTGCTGATCGGTAGTACTGGCCGGGGGCGTCAACAGCGACAACCCCAGCCGCTCTACTTTCTGGTGATTGATCAAGAAGCTGGCGGTGAGAATGTTCCCCGGGGTTGCGTTGATCTGCACTTTACTCAGGCTGTCGACACGCCACAAGGGGCTGCTATTGCGGCGTTTAAAGGGCAGGTCTTTATTAAAGTTGCTGTCGTATTCTCCACTGAGCCCTTCGAACCACCACACCCTGCCCTTCTTGATCGGACCGGAAAAGGTAAAACGCGGGGTCCAATTCTCAAAGGTCAAGCCCCTTTGAAGACTGACTCCAGGCGTAAAGTTAGTGGCCGAATATCGAAAGCGGTCGTCACCCATACCGGTTTCCAGGCGCAGCACGCCTCCGGAACCTTTGCCGTATTGTGCCGTATAGCGGCTCTGGTCAACCTCGATCAACCGCAGCGAATCCGGGCTTACGCGCAAATCCAGCAGCCCGGTCACAGGATGGGTGACGTTAAATCCGTCGAGCTGATGAAACAGCTCATATCCCGCCGAGCCTCCCACATGAATCTGTTGGCTGTTATCAACCACCACGCCGGGGATAAACGGCAGCACGTTGCGGAAGTCGCGCGTGGTGGGATAAGGCAACGTAAAGATCTCACGGTTGGTGAGCTGTTCGGTGGAGCTGGTTTTAGCCGGGTCTACGGCCGGCGCTGTATCGTATACGTCAACATTTTCCCGGAACTCCTGCACATGCCGCAACAGGACTGGAATTTCAGCTCCCGGAGCAAACTCCAGCTCTCCCACGGAAACCGGGTAAAATCCCTTCTTTTCCACCTCGAGCGCATATTTCCCGGGCATCATGCCGTAAAAACGATAGTGGCCGCCAAAATCTGTTTCTACCACCAGGGAAAAAGAAGATCCCGGCACAGTCAGGGTTACACGCGCACCGCTGACCGGGTCGTGGTTCTCATCGCGTACAACCACAAGAATGCTGGACTGTTTGGAAGAATGCTGGGGCACACCGCTTTGAGCAGGCTGGCCCTGTGCGAGCGCCATCCAGCTGCATGCCAGGAGAAATGCTGCGAGTTGGAAGCTGCGGTGCATTCAGTTCTCAATTCACGGCTCTCAGTTCTCAGAATCGCAACCAACGCAAAATTGTATACCGCAGCGGGCAGGTTTCCCGCCACAGTGCGGCAAGAAGTACGATTTTAGAATTGATAGACGGATCGGGAGTGGATCGGTTTGGAAAAACATAGCAGCATGAGTATGAGTTGATTTGTTTCCGTGTTGCCCGTTATTCAGAACGTTCGAGTCCTGCGGTAGCAGTTAGCGAGTCGGGAATGGCGAATTGCCGTTTCAGTAAGGTGGTTTTCCGGGGGAGTCGACCCACTGACCACCCTTGCACTCCGCGTATCCATCCGAAAGACGAAGTAAGGCACTGTTATCGAGTGCTACAAAATCATCGATCAGCCACCGATGGCTCTCTAGAATCACGGTCACAACGCCTTCATAATGCTCGTACGCTGTTGGATAGCCGCAGCAATATATTTGTTTGTGAGTGAATCCGAGGTGAACATCGACCCGGTTTTCTCCGATGGCTGTGCTGCCGAGAATCGAGAACTTCATTGGACTAAGTTTCGAGTCGCCCGTGATTCGGAGTCTCTAACGCGGCTTCCTTGCTGAGCACTCGACAACTTTCGGCGGGTGATCCCGCTGAAATCCGCTCTCGACGTTTTACACCGGAGCTGTACCGCCTAATTCACTTTGGCTCGATGATTGGGCCATTCGTGATGAGCTTCGAATCCACTATGCCGATCTCGACCCGGCGGTTGGCAGCACGCGCTTGGTCGCTGTCGCCCGGAACGCGCGGGTCGGACTTGCCAAAACCCTTGGCGCTCATGATTTTCGGGGAAATTCCGGCCTGTACCAAGAAGTCGCGGACAGCTTCGGCGCGACGCTGCGACAGTTGCAAGTTGTACTTCTGCGTGCCGATGTCGTCCGTATATCCGTAGACAGCAACCGAATATCCCTTAAGCGCCATCAGGATCCCGGCGATGCGATTGAGGATGTCGCGGTATTCCGGTTTAATGGCTGCCTTATCAAAGTCGAAGCGAATTGACTTGCTGTCCAGCGTCATCACCAAGCCCATCGCGGTACGACGCGTTTCGGCGATTTGCCCGAGAGCCTGTTGCAGCTGTTGAAGTTCCGCCTCTCGCTGCTGCCGATACTGTTCAGCCTGCTGTGTGGCTTGATCCGCCTTTTGCTGCTCAGCGGCGGCCTGCTGCCGCGCAAGTTCCGCCTGAGCCTCCGAGTTCGATTGAGCCTGCTTCGCCAAGTCGCGCTCTTGAGCGGCTGCTTGCGCGTTCGCAGCCGCTTGCGAAGCTTGCTGAGCGGACGTCTGCGATTGTTCCTGTACCCGCTCGACCTGCCGGCTGAGAGCCTCCGTCTGCTGGCTGAGAGCCTCCGTCTGCTGGCTGAGCTGTGCCACCTCGCGCTCCAGGCGACGAACCGATCTTAGATAAACAAACCCAAGAATCAAGCTGAGCGCGATTGCGATCACTCCCAGAGCCAACGCCAACTTCCCTTGAGACTTGCCAGGTGCATCCCCAAGTCCACGCTCATTCAGCTTTAGCGGCACTCGTGAAGAGTCCATCATTGGCCAATCTTAGCTTGGAATTCTAGATAGAAGCAAAACGAAATAGCTCGCGGATGGTCGGCAATCCGGGCCTCCTAAATTGACCACTACTACCGATCAAAAAGTGAAGCTAGAAGTTAGAAAGAAGTCACAAAGCAGGAGTTGGGGAAGGGTTAACGCAACCGCAAACTGCGAAGCATGGCCTCGAAAGTCCCATGCATCTGATTGAAATCGGGGTCAGGGGAAATGAACACCAGATAGAGTACGTGCTGGCCGTCGCTGAGTGGCAGGGTCACCAGCCAGTCGCGCTCGCGCAAGGGGTTGCCGCTCTGGTCTTTGACGGGTGACACGCCAACCAGGTCTGCCGATTTGGCTGCAATTCCGTTCACCCGTATATCTTCGTCGGTACCAATTTGCTTGAGCTGCGGATTCCCCTGGCGCAGCCGGGCTATCAGCTCATGTGTGGCCTGGTCGAGTGAATTTGAGTTTTCGGGCTGGAATCCACTCACAATCACGCCGTAGGCCACCTGGTCCTGGGTCACACCCGATTGCGGGGCAATGGTCACAGCCGTGGTATTGTCGCCGTAAACCTGCCAGTTATCGGGATAAGAAATCGTGTAAGCATCGTGCTGAAAATCGCGGACGTTCCCGCTGGGCGCCACCCCTTCGATAGCGGTGCTGGTAAGTTTGTTCCCCGATTTTTGCTGCTGTTGCTGAATCTGCTGCTGGGTAAGGGGCTTCATGCCCATGGCGCGCTGCTTGATTTGCGCGAACTCCGGGGTGCTGTCAGGCAGATATTGCTTGGCAGGCAGCGTGGCGACCTCCTTGGAGACATATTGATAACGGTTCGCAGGAATGGGGTGATCGCTGAAAAACTGCGAGGTGCTGGCCCCGCCCTGCTGCTGCAGTTTGCGGAAGAACTCGGCCATCCATCTGGGGTTGTAGCCGGTGTCATACATGATGTCCGTGCCCAGCAAGTCGGCCTCTTGCTCGTTCTGGCGTGAATTCTTGAGGAAGTAGGAGCCTGCTCCAAACTGAATCCCAAGCTGGGCAAGCTGGCTGCCGATGCCCTTGCCGAGAAAACCTCCTAAGATGGAAAGCGGAAGCTGGGCCTCCATCTGCTTGGTGGCCGCGCGCGTGGAGTGGCGCTGCACCACGTGCGAGATTTCATGCGCCATCACCGCCGCCACCTCGGCCTCGTTGTCCGCTGCCTGGATTGTCCCCAGATTGAGGTAGATCGGCCCGCCCGGCATGGCAAAGGCGTTGATCTCCTTCTGGTTGACCACGTGGAAGTTATACGGCCACTTTGCGCCGGGAGCATGCGCCGCCAGGTTGGCTCCCAGCCTTTGTACATATTTGGTGATGGGGTCAGAGTCACTCAGAAGCGGGAGCTGCTTGTTGGCATCAGCCGAGGCCTGCTGCCCCGCCGCGATTTCCTCTTGCGAGGAAAACAGGTTGAAGCCGCTGGTGGGTTTCACGCGCGCCTGCATCACGAGCGGAACCACCAGACCCAGGATTAGGATGACTGCCAGGCTTTGGGATAAAAAAGGTTTTCGGTTGTCAGTTGCCAGTTGCCGGAAGAGCTTTCCTCGTATGCGGTTCTTCATGATCTATCTCCTCGTACACATTACGAAGTAGGCATAGCTTTCACGTGGAGAATTATATAGTGCTTCCACAATTACTGTATCCACTACCGTGGAAGAGCACGGCTTTCAGAGTTTGTGGAAAAAGTCGGCTTTTTTGTCATTCCGAACACGCAGTGGAGGAATCCCTATTGTGCCGAGATTCTTTGCTTCTGCGTTTGTCAGGGCACGGGATTTTATCAGTGCCTCATGGGCTTTTAATGTAAATGTGTGGAAAACTCAATTTTGTGGGCACCTGAAGGGTGAACAACCCCGAAGGGGTGACGTATTATGCCCAGCGTTTCCAGCGCTGGGTATCGTAGGAAACGATTCGTAGTCCCGTTAGGGACGACGCTATCGCGCGTTATTTCTCAAGCCTACGAGAGCTATGGCAATGGTCCCCAAGAATCCTGTTATTCCTGACGACTGAGGACTAACGACTGAGGACTACTTGTTATTCGGGACGCTGAACTCGCGGGTTTTGGCCCCCGCACGGGCAGCGCGGGCCTGCGGAGGTGTGCCCACTTCCTGTCCGTACTTCTCAAGCATTACGGGAACCATGGCCCCCTCAGCTTCTTTGACGAAGGCCATCTTGCCTTCCGCATCCATATCAATGCGCACATAGTCGCCTAGCTTCACCTGGCTTGTAGCAACCAGGTTGGCCAGTGGAAAGACGATAAAACGCTCAATGGCACGCTTGAGGTGGCGTGCTCCGTACTTGAGGTCGGTGCCTTTTTCCAGCAGAAAGCTCTTCACCCGGGGCATGCAGTTAAAGACAAACTGGCTGTTCCCCGTCGCCTGCAGAATGCGCTGTTGCACCATGCCCAGCTCGATTTCGAGGATGCGCTCGAGGTGCGCGGGCTGCAACATCTTAAAGACCACCATCTTATCAATGCGGTTCATGAACTCAGGGGAGAACTTGCGCCGCGCCGCCTCCTGGGCGGTGCGGGTGATCTTGTCGTCGAGCTTGGAATCCACTAAGGCCGGTCTCTGGGCAAAACCCATGGCCCCGTGGATAAGCTCGTTCGTCTCACTGGCGCCGAGATTCGAGGTCATGATGATGATGCAATGGGAGAGGTCCACGCGGCGGTTGTCACCCAGGGTGAGTGTGGCTTTATCCAGTATCCCCAGCAGAAGCTGCCAGAGCGCGTCGCTGGCCTTTTCGATCTCGTCGAACAGCAGCAGGGAGAGGCGAAGTTTTTCCGTGTGCCACTCGTTCAGGGCCTCCTGGGTCAGCAGCGGATGGGTTTCGCGATGGCCGAGGTAGCCCGGTGGCGAGCCAATCAGCTTGGCAATCTCGTGGCTGTGCTGAAATTCAGCGCAATCAATCTTGATGCAGGCCTTGGGATCTCCGAAGAGCGCCTCGGCCATGGCCTCGACCACGCGCGTTTTGCCGGAGCCGGTGGGCCCCAGAAACAACAGATTGCCCACGGGGCGCCCTGGGGGAGTCAGGCCGGCCAGAAACATCTGGTAGATTTGTGTGACCTTCTCAATGGCGGCGTCCTGGCCCACGATTTTCCGCCGCAATGCCGCTTCAAAATCTAGTGCGTCGTTGCCGCGCCGGGTGGGATCCAACGCTGTATTCAATCCTGTCCTCATAATGCCTGTGCCCCTTCCTGTCGGGCAGTTATTCTGACTGCGTCTCTCTCCCTAATACATTTGATGCAAGATGGGCAGCTTTGGAATCACCCTTTTGGAAATCTTGGGTACACTGCCTTGACTGTCCGCTTGCCCGGTCTCCCCTGAACGAACATCTTTGCGAAATACAACCTGCTTCTAAGGTATACACCGGGGTTGCAGGCTGCTTGAGAAGTGCTAGTATGCGGATTCTCCCCGAGAAGAATTGGAAGTACTTTACATGGAGCCTCGCAAGTTATCTCTTGGTGTATCTCACGTCAATTCATTTTTTGTTTTTCTGATTCTGATTTTGCTCGGCGGATGCGGGTTTTCGCGTTCCCAAATCGGGCAAACCGGAAATCCTGCGCCGGCACAGGCAGCGGCCACCTCCGCTACGGTGGCAACCACCGGCCTTCCATCCGGAGCTGCGCCGTTCCATTACACCGTCAAGCGCGGTGAAAGCATTCCGGCAGTGGTGCGGCAATTTATTTCGCACACGTCGTATATGACAGGCGCCGAACTGGAAAGCGCCTTGCGCGAGGCCAACAACAAGCCTAAAGGAAATGGTCTGAAGCCGGGCGAAGACCTTATTATCCCCGGCTATGAGACGGAGCCGATTGTGGAGCACTCGGTTACGGTGCCGAAAAATTTTGAAGTGCGGGCCATTTACCTGACGGGAACGATGGCGGGCAGTGACCACGGCATACGCATCATCCGGCGATGGCACGATCTGGGCGGGAACGCCGTGGTCTTCGACATCAAAGACAGCGATGGTTCGGTAAATATTGCCTTCGACCATCCCCTGGCCCCCAAGGTCAAACACCATTCCATTGCCAACCTGCCTAAATTCATCCGGTTTCTGCATTCCGAAAACATGCATGCCATTGCGCGCATCGCTCTCTTCCGCGATGAACACATTGCGCGCGACTACCCGGAGCTGGCCGTGCAATCAAAGCGTGCTCTGGCAGGCACGCAGACTGCACCTAAGCCGAATAAGGCTGCGCAAGACAATGCAGCCGCGCAGAATAATGTAGTCGCGCAGACTCCAGCTAACCAGAATCAAACCACCCCGGACCAAAGCACGCAAGCTCAGGCAACCCAGACTCAGGCTGCGCAAAATGAATCCGCACAAAATCAAGCTGCGCAAGCCACGACTGTGCAGAAAGAAGCTCCGCAGAAGAAAGTTGCGCAAAAGAAACCTGCGCAGAACAAGACCGCCCCTCAGCCCTGGCGGGAGAACGGCAAATTGGTCTGGGCCGATACTTCAAATCCCAAAGTTCAGGAATATAACCTGGCGCTGGCGAAATTTGTTGCCGGCTCAGGGGCCGATGAAGTTCAATTTGACTATGTCCGCTTCCCCGCCGAAGGCGACCAGAAAGATGCTTGGTTTGCTTTCATGAAAAGCCATCCCGAGTGGCAGCGCGCCGATGTGATTGCCGATTTTCTGTCGCGCGCCTACTCAGAGCTGCATCCTGCAGGCGTGCTGCTCTCGCTCGATGTTTTTGGTGTGATGGCGTGGCAGCGCTCGGTTGACCTGAACCACACCGGCCAGGACATTGTTCGCATGGCAAAATATTGCGACGTGCTCTCGCCTATGATTTATCCTTCGCACTTCTTTGGCATGGATGGTTACAGGCGGCCGGGCGATGCGCCGGAACACTTTATCTCCAGTTCAATGCAGCGCTTCGAGAAGGTAACGCAGGGCAGCGGTGTAGTGCTGAGGCCGTGGCTGCAGGCCTTTGGCTGGCGCACCAGCACATATTCGCCACAGTACATCGAAACCCAGGTAAAAGTCGCCAAAAACAACGGCGGAGTCGGTTTCCTGTTCTGGAACGCGCGCAACGACTATGGCCGTCCCTTCACAGCCATGCCGGTGATGACCCACAAAATGGATGAGTACTTCCAGGCAGCCACCAAAAAATCATAACCGGAGCCGCTGTGAGCAAAGCGAACAGCAGCTATTGCGCCGGCTTGCGGCGCGCGGTGGGAGCCCCCGGCTTTAGCCGGGGGTAAGGTTGTAGCGTTTTGGGGCTTCAGCCCCGGCGTTTTTGTAAGTTAGGACATTTGCTATGCAGCCCCGAGGTAGTTCCTTCCTGCGCTCCAAGCGTTTATGAAGTGGCCCCATTGTGGTATCAAACTCTTGATTCCGGGAAAACACGGACTAACATATGTCTCAGAACTGTATTCAGCATTCCAGAAATGCGGAGGCTCTTGCCTTCAAGGATCTTTGAAAACTCGCCAACAATTCCCAGACCACCAAGCTAACAGGGGGTAGGGGCGCTAACTGGATACCGTCTCTCCGAAGGCGAATCCGGGGCTTTCCTGATGACTGAGGACTTTCTTTTTGAGCAGCCAGCTCCTTCGAGAACTGAGAACTGTTTTGAGGACTCACTCACGGCACTAGCTGCTAGTGCACCATATTTCCTCGATATGTCATTGATTACTAGTAACTTAGTTTCAATAAGGCTATTTCAGCAAGTGCGGTCTTCTGAGAACTGAGAACTCTCCTTTACCGACGACTGAGGACTCTCTGAAGGGCGAAGCCGGGTTGCTAAGGACTCACTTGACGGCACTACCTTGCTAGTGCACCATATTTCTTGGATATGCCATTGATTATAAGTGACTTAGTATCTATAAGACCTATTTCAGCAAGGGGGGTCTTCTGAGAACCAAGAACTGTTCTTTAGCTTGTAGCCTGGCTACGGATGTGGCGGATGGCGTTTTTGCCTTGATGTTTGACCGTGTACATGAGTTCGTCTGCCTTTTGCACCATCTGCTCGGCGCTCTCGGGCGCCACTTCATAGGTCACCAGGCCCATGCTGAAGGTGACCGGCGAGCCCTTTTCCTGCATGGCGGAGGTCAGCAGGCGATGCAGCTTGGTGATCACGAAGGCAGCCGCGGCGTGGCCAGACTCGGGGAGCAGCAGCGCAAACTCATCTCCTCCCAACCGGGCGGCAAAATCCTCGGCGCGCAGATTGTTTTGCAAGACGCTGGCAACGCTGACCAGCAGTTGATCGCCGGCCTCATGGCCACTGGTATCGTTGACCTGCTTGAAGTTGTCGAGGTCAATGTAGGCCAAGCTTAAAGGACGAGTATAACGAATGGCGCGCTTTCGTTCCGATTCGGCCCTTTCATAAAAGGCGCGGCGGTTGGCCAAACCGGTAAGAGCGTCGCAGCGCGCGAGTTTCCTCTCGGCTTCGATCCGCGCCTCCTGGCTTTCATGAAGCTTCTTCTGCATCTCTATCGTCTGAGTAATATCCTGGGCATGGCCCAACACATACGGAGCGGTGCCGGGTTCCTGGAACAGGCGGTTGGTGAAATACCAGATGTGCTTCTCCCCTTTGCTGTCCACGACGGCCATATTTCCTTTAGCAATCTGCTTTTGCTCGATCTCTTTCAGATAGAGGTCAAATTCGGGCCTGGCCCAGTGAATCATCATGTCTCGAAGGTTTTTTCCAATGCATTCCTCCACCGTATACTGCAGACCCCGGGCAGCAGCCGGGTTAATGGAAAGTATTTTGCCTTCCAGATCATGGGTGCAAATCAGGGCTGTGCTGTTTTCTACCAGGTTGCGATAGCGCTCCTGGGCAACAATAAGACGCTCTTGAAAAGAGACGATTCGCTCGGCCACCAAGAGCCGTGCTTCCAGTTCACCAGGGTCCGGAGGTTTGCAAATGTAGTCGTCGGCCCCCGAACCAAGACCTTCAATGATATGTTGCGGTTCATTCTTGGCGGTAAGCAGCAAGATGTAAGTGTAATGGCGCCGGTTGAGGCGCCGCACCCGGCGGCAAAGTTCAATGCCTTCCACTCCGGGCATGATCCAATCGAGAATGGCGATAGTGGGGGCGTCGCCGTACTGCAATAGATCCCAGGCCTCAGATCCATCTGACGCTAACGAGACATCGTATCCCCATCTCTCCATGAAGCGCCGCAGCAGCTCCCGAACGACAGCGCTGTCATCCGCCACAATTACGCGGAGTGGCCCAGTCGAGCGATTGAGCCGTGTCTCTCCCGAGGCCCCGGTTGAACCCGACCTGGAGTCAGTAGACATGCTGGACCAAAATATAGTGCATATTAGCACTGTTTTCTTCCGTTCTCGGTTCTCAGTTCTCAGCGATTGCTCAGGATGTCAACAAGTCTGAGCTATACTCCCGCCTATAGCAGCATGCTGCGCTCCGTTCTATAATTGTTCTTCAAGCTTAGACACTGAAAGCCGGTAAAATTGTTTGCATACGATTTTGGCAGCCAGCGTCTAAATGAAACACTGACCAGGCGAGGAGTCCCGGGAATGCCCATCAAAAAAAGCGAAAAAATATGGCACAACGGAAAGTTTATTAATTGGGATGATGCCAAGTTGCACGTCATGTCCCACGTGATCCACTATGGCACTTCGGTCTTTGAGGGGGTTCGATGTTATGCCCTGCCATCAGGGTCGGGAATCTTCCGCGCCCACGAGCACGCCCAGCGCCTGCTGGATTCAGCCAAAATCTATCGCATTGACGTGGAGTACAGCCGCGAAGATTTGGTAGCCGCCATGGTAGATCTCGTGAAGACGAACGGGGTCACACCTTGCTACATACGTCCGATCGTATTGCGTGGTTATGGTGATGCCGGGGTCTCGCCATTTAATTGCCCCGCCGAGGTTTACATCATCAACTACGAATGGGGACGCTATCTCGGCCACGGCAGTGATGAGGGCGTGGATGTTTGCGTCTCATCGTGGAACCGGCTCGCGCCCAATACCCTGCCGGCCATGGCCAAGGCAGGCGCCAATTACATGAACTCGCAGCTTATTAAGATGGAAGCTATTCTCAACGGCTACGTAGAAGGCATTGCCCTCGATGTGAATGGCTACGTGAGCGAAGGTTCGGGCGAAAATATTTTCCTGGTGCGCCAGGGCTCACTCTACACCGGACCGCTGGGCAACTCGGTGCTGCCCGGCATTACGCGCGATTCCGTGCTGCGCATCGCCAAAGACAAGGGTATTCCCGTGGTTGAGCAGATGATCCCGCGCGAGATGCTGTACATCGCTGACGAACTCTTCTTCACCGGCACCGCAGCCGAGATCACTGCCATCCGCTCGGTAGATAAGATCAGCATCAACAAGGGCGACGTCGGCCCGATTACCAAGGCCCTGCAAAAAGAGTTCTTCGGCATCGTGAACGGCACAGCGCCCGACCGCTTCAACTGGCTTACCCCTGTTCCCATTAGCGTGAAGCAGCCGGTCGGCGTGTAAGATCAATTCCCCGCGAGGGGCTTGCATGAAAGTATTTAACCCTCACTTCGATTTGGGTGAACAAGAGTGCGCCTGTGCACCCAGCACTGGAGTTCACCCGAAACCACTAACCAACGAACTCCCGAAAATACTAATTTAAGGAGAGATCATTATGAGCACTGCCGTAGCACCTTCCACTGATTTCGCAACTGGTTTTCGTGAGATGTTACTCGATGACTACACCCGGAAAGAAATGCCTACAACCAAAGCTGTGATTGACGCTATTCCCGAAAGCAGAAAGGAATACCGGCCTGATCCTAAAGCGCGCAGCGCCGGTCAATTGGCTTGGCACCTGGCTAACAGCGAGGTCTGGTTCCTGAAAGGAATTGCGGACCTGCAATTTCCCGACCCTACCGCCTTTGAAAAAGACACGCCAAAAACCATCGCGGAAATCTCACAGTGGTACGAGACCAACGCCAAGAAGGAACTGGAACGCCTGCGCAAATTAAGCCCGGAACAACTGGCGACCCCCGTTGATTTCTTCGGCGCCTTCAAGATGCCGGCCTTCGCCTATCTACTGTTCCAGAGCCGGCACTCCTGCCATCATCGCGGCCAGCTCGCGTCTTACCTGCGTCCCATGGGCTCCAAGTGCCCTGACATCTACGGCGGCAGCTACGACTTCCCCTGGAAGGGATAAACTTCGAACACATCGCACGAAAGAAGACGGTCCGATCGTAGAGACGTAGCATGCTACGTCTCTACACTTTTAGTGCGTCCGCTCAGATGGCATCAGTGCAACGTTGTCAGGCTTGCCTTCCACCACACCCACGGTATGCTGCCTATCGCGATAATGTTCCAGGCAAGCAGAGCGAAGCTCATCTGGCGAGGAGTGTAAGGCCGGTCACGCCAAAAGACAGTCGCATCGAGCAGGAACCATAGGGCACTGGCCAGCAGAAAGCTGCTCAGGAAGATATCGTGAAAGCAAACAAACACCAGGGCACATTCGGCGGCGAGCAAGGCAGCGATCAGAAATTTGGTGGGCACGCGTCCAATCACGGTGGCCGTGGTGCGGCGGCCGCTGGCGCGGTCAGGCTCGATATCCATGATTTCGCCGAACAGGTGTGCGTGCATGGCGAACATGACGCTAAACAGCATGGCCAGCCAGGGCAGTTGCGGAGCGCGGTTCAGCCAACTGCTGAGCACAAACACCAGCAAATATCCGCTCTGGTTCAGCAGCTCAAGCGGCGGGCGGCCCTTCCAGCCGTAGCGCGGCCAGTTGTAAAGCATGCCGCCAATCAAGACCGATCCGGCA